>TARA_R110001592_G_scaffold8105_3_pt1 | contig 31223 bp, 14 predicted proteins | sample TARA_R110001592 | Tara Oceans TARA_R110001592 (sample SAMEA4398387) | marine metagenome | biome: Polar Biome; feature: [SRF] surface water layer (ENVO:00010504); material: water (ENVO:00002006), including particulate matter (ENVO:01000060) such as... | depth 5 m | reverse complement strand
CTTTGCGTCTTAGCGCCTTTGCGAGAAACAATAAATTAAGTAGGACTAGAAGAGTTGCAAATTTTGCAAAGACTAAAAATTAAACCGATTGGGTGGCTAAGCGGAGTCGATGTCGGCGGAATCAACCCATTTCTGTACAAAAAAAATCCGGCAAACTAACATAATATGTTAATTTGCCGGACCTAATAAAGTTCATTCAGTTCTTGTTTCCAGGTTAAAACCACCTACTGAACAAATTGGTTCTAAGCCGCTTAGGCTTTTCTTGTTCAGCGGTCATTTCATAAGGCAATTGCCATACTTTACCTTTACTGTCACCAAAATACAGTTGACTTTTGCTAAAATCATTTGGATCACCATCTGCCCAGAAATATAGAAAAGGATCTGTGCCATTTGTAACCCTTCTTATATAGTTATGGTTACGTTTGCTCCCTTTGGTAAGTTTTTTGGTTTTGTCCCATGTTTTACCTGCATCTTTGCTTTTCCACATCTCTACTTCTCCACCAGCACCATATTGCTGTGGTGTATTGTTAGTGGGGCCTATAACCATCCACTCATCCCCATCAACCCACAGACTTCCCATGTCATAGTTCTGATCTGACTGAGTGATTATATTATCTTGCCATTGGCTACCATCCCAATGAACCACATGCCAGTTTCTAGGACCATATTTGGGTCCTGGTTGATGCCCTTGACCTTCTACATACAAAGCGATAGGATTACCCTGTTCATCAAAATTTACATCCTTAAGGTACACATTCCGTTTTTGACTAAAATACTCCTTAACCAACCCTGAAGTAGAAGGATCTGTTACAGGTAGGGCTACCTTATTGCCTTGGATATCAGTCCATGTTTGCCCAAAATCTTCTGTCTGGTAGTAGTATAGATTGGTCCTCAAGTCTACATTACCATTGGGATGCCAGTTGCTAAAAAAAACAATTTTATCCTCATATTGATTGCTGATCTGATAATGACCACTATTTTTATCTTCTGGTCTTTTTATACCCAATAGATGCTGATCAGGAGACCAATTGGTGCCATCAACACTTGTTTCAAAATACAACTGACGCACTCCGGTATATTTTGTGAAAAGGTTTAAAAACCCTTTCCCTGCAATGTATTTTGGTTGAGGGTAGGTCATCTCTTCTTCGGAAACCTGCTCAAATGATGTTATACTATAGGGTAAGGTACTTTTATACTTAAACCCCTTCCTTTTGCTACCTCTTCCACTAACAAATACCCATACATAGCCCTCTTCATCCATGGCAAGACTTGGGTTGTCATGAGGATCATCGACACCCAATTTATCATAAACAATCACAGGCTTCGAAACCATACCGGTATTGTGATCAAATGTACCTATCATGCAAAGAAGGTATTTTTCCTCCTCATTTCTTGTACCTCCATAAACGAAAAATGTACGGTTTACTTCAGGAGAATAGATGGCTAAGGGGATGTGCTTTGCCGTATAGGTGCCGAGGCCTCCAGAATACTTGTCTCCAAATTCAGATTTTTGGCCCAGGGTAAACCAAATACCTTTGTAACCATCAACATTAGGAAAATTTTCCTGTGCAAGTAATGTGTTTGCTGAGGCCCAAAAGAGTACTAATGAACTAATTAATAAACAGTTAAAGAAATGCTTCATAGGGTTTCATTTTTTTAGTCCTAAAAATATACATAATAAGGAACAAATGAAAACCAAAAGGTATGGACGGATGGGTAGTACTTTCAACAATTCTTTCCCCTATAATTAGTCTTCTGACATAAGTGAAATCAGTAAAAAAAACTAAATTCTAGAAAGTTTTGAATCTACAGGATCACCTTTTTTAAAAAAAAAGAAGGTCTCATTATAGACCTTCTTTTTTGTTTGAAATCCCAATTGCAATTCCATAAATCCTTTATCCTTATCAGGAGAATATTTACGAGTTAATCATAAATCAAATTCAGATTTTAAGTTAACAAAATCTTGTAAACTGAAGGGTTTCACCCAAAAGTCTACTACTCTTTCGTAAGACTTTGCTTTTAATCGATCAGAATCCTCGATGGAAGAGGTTATGATAATTACTTTAAGTTCAAACGGTATTTCAATATTTTCCAATTCATCTAAAACTTCCCAACCTGATAAACCAGGCATATTTATATCAAGGAACATAAGAAATTGATTCCCACTATCCTTTTTTTCGAAGAATTCTAAAACCTCCTCACCATTATTAAACGAAATTATTTGTTGAGAAATCCCTGCTTTCTCCATTAATTTCTTTTGTAATAAAATTACGATTGGGTCGTCGTCTACCAAAATTATTTCCACCTTCTACTTATTTACTTGAACAAATCAAAACTTAACCCAAAATCAATCCTTGCTACTTATCAGTATTCAGACTTAAATCAGAACAATTATTTAATGTACAGTTTTATATATTTAAAATACATTTTTCCAAATGTAAATCAAGAATAGTGAATTAAAAAAATATTGTACTCTTTTTTTCTTAAAATCATACCTATTCAGCTTTATGTAATAAAAAATATTTGTTGTATTATAAATTTAAATTTTGAAAAGTTATTTTTTTGAGAGGTTATCCTCCCTAAAACGCCAAAATGTCCCAACGGGATTAAAGTGCTATTCCGTTGTTTTTGAAAATAATGAAAAAAATTTTAAGAATTGCATTAAAGTACCAAAACATGAACGTTTTGGTACTTCTTTTTTAAAAACCTAATGGTTACCCACATTGGTTTTGATTCTATAGACAAACGAATTAGGTATCAGGCTCTTAGTGATCAAACATTTTTTCGTAATGGGGGATGGTTGCCAAAATCCCACCACTCTTCTCGTAAAAGGCTTTACCAGTTGGGTAAACTCCGTTCTTTGTTTTAACCCATTCTTCATTTGCCATAGGGTGATAGCTAACCATTTTATCCCAATTTTTGTAATATTGGTGCCCATTGGTTTCCTGTAAGCCAAGTGGCATGTCAGGAAAGGAATGTAATCTTGCTGCTACATTTTTATTCCAATCTACTAAAATTGGATTTACAGTTAAATCAGCACAAAAACAGGGAACATTTTTCTCATAAGCCGCTTGTGCAATTTTCATGGTCATGCTCATTGTTTTTGCAATTGCTTTAAGCGCAATGGCGGAATAACCCTGCTCGATTCTTTCAAGGGCATCCTCTACCGTATGCGCACTTTCATCTGCTGCTATTCTAACGCCTAAATCACCAACAAACACCTTATTTTTCTCGCCAAAAGGCTCTTCAATCACGGCAATTTGATCAAATGCGCCAATTTTTTTTGCGTGGTCTAAAAAGCGCTCCAAAGTTTCTTTTTTCTCATACCTTTCGTTCACATCAAAATAGTAAGGGATTTTCCCGTTTTTGGTATAAGGTGTCTCCCTATCGCCCAAAGTTTTATGAACTTCTGTAAGGAATTCAATGTCCTTGGCCAACATTTCCTTTTGGGTTCCTGCCGCACCCGTCTTCAGCTTCATGATAAAATGCCCCTCATCAGCTGCCGCTTTAATGTCTTTAATTGACGCTCCAACACTAAATGAAGGAATACTGGCTACCTTGTCATGTTTTTGTGACAATCCTGGTTGATAAGCTTCGGGAATCATTTCATCAAAATTCTTCATTCCGTTTTCTTCACCATACAATAACCAGATGGCATTGTCTACAGGAACGAGCGAATTAAGGGCAAAGGTGGTTTTCAAATCTGGATTGCCTGTGATTTTAACGCCATAAGCATATACTTCAGGTAAAACATCATCGAGAAGACTTATGGGGTCTACAAAACTATTCCCTTTAATGATTTGTAAGGCCCTTTCCGTCATTGCATACATCAGGGCATTGCCTCCTGTAGTAGAATGACTTTGAAACACTGCTTTGTCTGACCATAAAGTGCCTTGTGTACCGATCCCGATTTTATGTATCCCACTATCAGACCCCATTAAAGCAACTGCTTGCCAAGCCTGAGTAATGGCACTGCCCTTGAATCGATAAGGAAACAATGGTTCTCTCTCGAAATTTGAATCAGTACGGGTTATTTTGATTTTTTTCATTGCTTTTTTTACTATTTTAGAATTACCAAAACTTATGGATGGGCTAAAACCTAATCCACCAGCAGCTAGGGCTATACCTGACTTGTTCAGAAATTCTCTTCTGCTAAATCCGTTGCTATCGTTCTTATTCATGGTTATTAATTAATTGGGGATTTTATTTAAGGTATACCAGGCCTCAGAAGACCATAATGAACTTCCAGTATTGCTTTTTAGCTCAAAAGGCAAATTAAAATATACGACGTGATCCTCCTTTAATCCAGGAATGTCGAGTTCCATGGTCATGCCATCATCTGCCAAATTAATATTGGTCGGTTTCAAGGTTATCAAATCCAATTTTGGCCCACCGTACGCAGCTGTAGCTTGATAGCGGTACTGCTCAATGACAAGCTTGTCTAGGATTGCCGCTAATCCCTCCGTTTTGAGTGGTTCTGTAAAAGCAATCTCAAAACCATTCGGTTTGGCCTTGATGCTTAGCATCTCAAAGGTACTTTTGCCGTTAAATTTAATTTTCTCTAATCCAAACTGGTTTTCCTTCCAGCTCCAGCCTCCTACCATACCCACTTCACCCACATACAAAGCCCCATCAGGGCCCCATACGAGTCTGTTGACACCCGCTGTGAAGCCTTGTGAAAACCTAAATACGACTCCTTGGTATTGCCCATCGATTTTTTCTAAAAAGTCACGCTTAATGCCACCATTACTAACATCACCATGTAGCATCTGTCCTTTATAAGGGCCATCCTTCATTAGAATTGGTTCGGAAGGTGAATTTCCAATTTCATTGTCGGGCAACCATATTGCCGGAGGACTAGCCACAGGTGGGTTTAGCTCTTGGGCTGCACTCAAGCCCCAGGCCATTCCATTGTAATTGTCTTTTTGAACATGGATTATTTTGTTGGCAGGTAGCCATTGGCCCTGGTTGTCTGCTAGAAATAACTCATCATCCACACCTATGCCTATTCCATTTGGTGTCCTAAGGCCATAATCTAAACGCTCGATACTACCATCTTTGCTAATTTTAAGGGTTCTTCCTCTGTCAGGGAGTTGCCTGTCCGTTGACAATAAGCGCATGGCCATTGACAAAGTAATGTAAAAATGGTCGTCTTTATAAACCAAACCAAAGGCGAACTCATGGAAATCATCCGATGCTCCCCAACCATCACAAACTACTTTGTACTCATCCATTACTCCGTCTCCATCGAGGTCTGTCAATCGGGTGAGTTCATGTTTTTGAAGCACATAGATTGATCCGTCTACTACTTCCATTCCGAGTGGTTCAGCTAAACCTGAAGCGATGCGTTGTATTTTGATTTTTTTTGGATCATCCTGTTCAACTCCCTCCAAGGCATAAATACCACCTATAGAATCCCAGGTACTTACCAAAAGCCTACCGTCTGGCAAAAATGCCAAACCTCCTACCCTTGGTTGAAAAGTTTCATTGTGCAAAACAGTCAGGTCATAACTGGGATGGACGCCTTCTAAAGGTGCGCCGAAACCAGGTTTTGACGGAACAGTTTCTTCGGAAAGCTTAACTTTCTTTACTGTTGCAATAGGTTTTTTAGCGCTCTCATCCACCTCTTTAGGTCTAAAAGTAAAAACATAATCAAGTATGGTTTTAATTTCATTCTCCTTTAGATCAGGATGAGGATTCATGGGGGTCGTTCCCCAGACTCCTGCCCCACCACTGATAATTTTCTTTGTTAGATAGGCTATATTGCTTGGATTCTTCTCATACTTCGTGGCCACTTGCTTAAATGATGGACCCACCATGGCATTTTCTTCCTCATGACAGGTATAGCAATCACTGTTTTCCATCCACAGAATCCCCAAATGATCATATCCTGCACTTATCGCTGGTTTCTCTTGTTTAGGTAAAGGCGAGAAGAAGTCAATAATTTTAGTTTGGTCAGTCACGATTAAGAATTTTTGGGAGTTAGATGCTTGTTGCAATCTCACTTCTAAGTCTTCAGAGGGACTGTCTACAGTGAAATTTCTTTCAAACCCTGTTTCCCCGTTTTCATTGACTGTGAATTCCGGGTTTTCTTCAATAGAAATAACTTCTCCGTCAGGTAAAATCAGCTTATACCTGAGAGTAATGTGATTGTCTAAAATCAAATACCCTTCATATTTCAATTCAATAGGCAAGTTTTCGCCATTTCTCCAAACTGCCCATTGATTGTAAAGCTCTCCTTCTTCGTAGTAAGGGGCTCCCCAACTGGTTGGCTGAATGTTCTTTTTGTTGGTGAAAACCGTCCCTTCTTTGGTTATTCCACCATTCCAAACTTTATACAGTTGGCCCACACTCAGGTCATAGGCGGCAAAATGAACGCTGTCAAAGGCCAGGGATAACATGCGAGGTTTTTTATCCAGCACTGAGCGAAATGCCCAAGGATCCATATTCCTAATTGCTGGTTCACGTTTTGCCCCCTGGCAACCAATAAAGCTCGAAATGAGAGCGATATAGACCAAAGGCATTAAACCTTTGTAAAAGTTAAAATGATGAGTTTTGAAATTCATTGTTTTATTCTGACTAAAATGGACCTTTTTCAGTTGTTAATAGCGCATTCGAACCACCAGGCATTTCGCCCCTAAGTCTTTCTACCTTAAGCGCCTTACCATCTTCCTTGTCGTACCAATCCTGGGTTAAGTTAGTGGGAACTGAATCATCGGTCTCCATTGACCACTTATCTAAAGCAAACCTAAGCTGAAGCATTTCCTTGTTATCAGCAGTCATTGTGGCTCTATTCAATAGCTGGTATTCGTCATCGGCTATTAAATAAAACTCTTCAAATGGACGAGGTGACACGAAAACATCTGCTTGTGCCGGGTTCAGTTTACCCTCGTCCCTTACCTTTCTAAGGTCTGCGTAAGCATTGCTCGCATTGGAGTCTGCAGGCCCTGGGTTGGCAAATTGAGCACGGTTGTTTTTTATGTATAAATAATCTTTTGTTCTTACCATTCGTGCATGGGCTTCATGATCATGCCAATTGTGCTCAGCAAAAACATAATTCCTAAAGGGTAAATCTGGATTCTTTAAAACAGAAAGAAAACTCTTTCCCTGAAAATTACCTGGTGCATCTACTCCTGCTAGTTGTAGAAAGGTTGGGGCGAGGTCTATGCTGCTTACCATGGCATCAGCAACTAATCCACCCTTTAATGCCTTTGGCCATTTTACTAACAAAGGCGATTTGATCCCTGAGTCAATGAGTCTTGTTTTACTTCTAGGAAATGGCCGACCATTGTCTGATAAAATAAATATAACGGTGTTATCCAATTGACCTTGGCGCTCCAGTTCTTCTTCCACTTTACCAATGAAATAATCAAACCTGCTTATTTCATCGTAATAATTTGCCAGGTCCTCCCTAGTAGCGGCTTCATCAGCCAAATAAGGAGGCACCTTAACCTTATCCGGATCATGTGCTCCAGTGAAGTCATTTTCTCCCCAAGGTCTATGCGCATCCAAGGCAGCTAACCAAAGAAAGAAAGGTTTATCCATCGGCCTCTCTTTTAGTAGAGGTACCCAGTAATCTTCTCCTCCAATGCCGATTTCAGGTTTTTTATCATAAATCAAGTCAAAACCCTTGCGGGGGACTGGGCCCATATGCCATTTTCCAGACTGTCCGGTAAAGTAACCCGACTCCTTCAGCAACTCAGGAAAGGTGAGTATATTTTCCGGCATAGCTGTATGTAACTCGGCAGCTCCTGTATTATGGGGATACCTGCCCGAAATAATACTGCTCCTACTGGGGCTACAGGAGCTTGTCGTTAAATAGAAATTATCAAACTTGATTCCCTGTGAAGCGATTCTGTCTGTCACAGGTGTGGAAGCAATCGCATTTCCATAGCTACCCAAATCTTCATAACCTATGTCATCAGCGATGATCATTATGATATTGGGTCGATTGTCTTGAGCATAGGTCAAAGAATTAGTGGCAATAATTGCCAACATCAAAAACAGCAAACTACCTTTCTTTATCATTTCTCTATAAAATCTACTTCAAAGTCACTGGCATTGACCCAGCCTGTTTTAAACTTTTCTCCCTTCATAAATCGGTTGTGGAAATTTCTCAGAATGTCCTGAGAATATTCGTAATTATCGAAAATAGCTCCATTTCCATACATTCTAGGATCTTCTTGCGCCTTTAATTGTTTGAATAATTCATCTTTTAGGGCATCTTTGACATTTTGATATTCTGGATGCAAAGCAAGATTATTCAGTCCATAGGGGTCTTTTTTTCGATCATAGAGTTCCTCTGTAGGTCTTTTGCCAAAGGAGAGGTTCCAATATTTCAATTCACCAGAAACCCTTCTTTGATTAAGGATCACCGTTTTGGTAGGACTTCCATCCGTATTGAGGTAACCAGTTTGTGGATTTCCACCTGGCCATCTATCCGTTTCAAAATTATGGATATAGGTATATTCCTCATTGACAATTCCTCGTATAGGGTATCCCTGATCATCTGGTCTGCCTATGTCATGTCTTTCTTTACCAATCAACACTGCATTTCTGGAAGGGTCGGTTATACCTCCCTCTTCAGCTTCAAAAATCGGTCGAAGACTTTTCCCTGCAAAAGCAGCCATTCCGGAACTGTCAAAGTTCACCTTCCCCACCTCCAAAAAAGTTGGAGAAAAATCGACAAAACTTACAAAATCATCAATTGTCCTTCCTGGATTCTTAATTCCTTCTCCCCATCTTATGGCCAGTGGAAGGTGGTTCGAATATTCATATCCTTGCCCCTTTACTCTTGGGAAAGGCATGCCGTTGTCTGCTGTAACTACAATCAAGGTATTCTCTAGCATCCCTCGCTTCTCCAGAGAAGCCAACATCTTCACCAAATGTTGGTCAAAATATTCCGTTTCATAGGCATAATCCAAGAGGTCGTTTCTAACAGAATCGTTGTCTGGCCAAAATGGTGGCACCTTGTCAATCATGTCTATGGTTTTCCCACCAAGTGCTGCTCCAGACCCGTAAGTATAGGCTCGATGTGGTTCAAAAGAGCCGTACCAGAAATAGAAAGGCTCCTCTTCTGGCTTCTGATCCAAAAACACTTCAAAATTAGCTGCATAGTCAATCGGACTGATATAAGGAGTTGGGGCATCCATTTTCAAATCACTAAATCGTTTGCCAGTCAGCTCTCTTTTTCCTGCATCCCCTGGTGCCCATCCTTTGCCAGTAAATCCTGTGAAATAGCCATTATCCCCTAAAACCTCTACATGTGAAAGGAATTTCTCGGGGAAAAAGGGCACATGATTGGCCGCTTCTTCCAATTGCCAGGAGTTTCGTCCTGTTATGATTATAGACCTTGAAGGTGAACATTTTGCATTTGGAGTATAGGCTCTTGTGAATAAAAGTCCTTCATTTGCCACCCTATCAAATCCTGGCGTCTTGATCCAGTCTGTCCCATAAGCTCCCGTATGTGGAAAGGACAAATCATCTGCTATTACAAATAAAATATTGGGAACTGCTGGCACTTCTTCTTTTTCCTTACAGGAAACCAGGAAAGCAAAAATCATCACCAGCAATCCTCCCCAAACACTGAATCTCACAGACATAAAATTTAAATTAATTAGAAGAAACACAGCGAAAACCAGTGTGTTCCAAACCGGTATCTGCAGAGGATTTCATTTTACCACTTACTCTATAGCCCTCACAGTAGGATACATTGCACAAGAAAGAACCACCTTTTACTACCCTTTTGGGAACAGTAGGCTCTTGAGGATCATAACTGTCTTTTGGACCTTGAGGGTTAACTGAAACTTCATCCGTTATCTTACTATAGTAATCTTCACGGTACCAGTCATTGGTCCACTCCCAAACATTTCCTGCCATGTCATACAATCCGTAGGGATTAGGGTCAAAAGATTTGGCTGGAGCCAGTCCTGTAAATCCATCTACACCTTTGTCTGTTACTGGAAAATCTCCTTGCCAGATATTCGCCATAAATCCACTTTTTTCTACAGGGTCATCCCCCCAAGGAAAAGATTTATCTTCAAGTCCTCCTCTGGCAGCATATTCCCATTCAGCTTCTGTAGGTAATCTTTTTCCTGCCCATTTTGCATAGGCCTTGGCATCGTCCCAAGCTACTTGGACCACTGGGTAATTTTCCTTTCCTTCTATACTACTTCCAGGTCCTTGAGGCATTCTCCAGCTTGCTCCAGGCGTCCATTCCCACCACTGTGCAGCATTGTTTAAAGAAATGGGTTGATTAGGCGAATGAAAGGTAAGTGATGCCGCTACTAAGACGTCGTCTGGTGGCCTGGGTGTTCCTGGAGGCAATTGTTTTTTTATTTCTTCCCAATCTGGTTTCTTCTCAGCTATGGTTACATATCCGGTGGCTTCTACAAATGCTGCAAACTGTGCATTGGTAACTTCTGTCTCGTCTATCCAAAAACCATCTACCTTGGCTTTGTGAGCGGGTAACTCATCTGCTCTACCGCGATCGTCGGTGGAGCCTCGGGTAAATTCTCCGCCTTCTATCCAAACCATTCCATCATGTGAAAATGGTGCATCTCGCTGTTCGATAGCTCCTGAGGCAGTACTAGCAGATGGATTAAACCTGTCTGGAATACTTCCATGGCAATTTTCTATTTCACCATCTACTACTTCCACTTCTTCTTTGTTATTGGAAGGTGAACAAGAAAATAGCGTTATGGCCAAAGTGGCAGTTGGAATCAAAAATTTTAATCTATTGGTCATTTCTAGGTAATTAAATTAAATCAACTTACAATTTAAAGAAGTTAAGGGCAAACACCTATAGTTCCACCTATTTTTTGATGAACGTACTAATTATCCATTTCGGATACGTTTACTATGTTCCATCCAGGTAGGCTAACCTGCGCTTGACTTCGTCGTTTACTACTTTTAATTCCAAAGACGTTGAAGAAAACCTTTTTCCATATGGGCTATGGTCTTTGAAGTAAACCAATGCATTCAAACCTATCAAACTGGCTACAGGGTCGGTTGATTCATTGAGCCATCGGGTAAGCGCTGGCATCGGATTTCTAAGTCCAATCCTCCCAGAAAGTTCAATGGCCTTTAGTTGAACGATCGCTGATGTTTCATTTTTAAAGTCTGGAAGCCGTGAATAATCAACCCCCATTTTTTTACCAAAGGTACAAGCGACAGTATAAGCCCAATACCTCTCCAGCTCGTCTCCAGTGTTGATGAGAGCAATAACGTCATCATTGACTTCATCCCAGTCCCTGGTAGCTAGATCAGAAATAGCAATTAACTCCTTTATTTTTTCGTGATGCTTGACTCCATATTCAACAGGATTTTCCATGGCACTATTGACTAAAATATTTTCAGGAAGAAATCCCAAGTCATTTTTGTCAAGCATCCATTTATCTAGTTGCCTACGCAGGTCTTTTAACAGCATTTTCTGATTTGCTGCCAAGTTTCTTGTTTCGAAGGGATCCTCCTCTAAATTATAAAGCCTTTCTACAGGTTTGCCTTTAAAGAATGCTGCTTCTTTCGGATTCAATTGCCCTTCATTGAAAAGGGTTCTCCAGGAGGCAAAAGCCATCATTTTATAACGGTAATTGTTTTGCAAGCCATCTGGATAATAAGGTTGGTAGCTACGGATGTACTTCCATTTTCCTTTTCTTACCGACCTCACCATTTCATACTTTTCATCAAATCTATCCGCATGTCCATAAGCTTCATCTCTTTTTTCTAGGCTTGCCTTCTTTAACCCAGCTCCCAAAAACGGATTTCCATCCATTTGTTCGGGGACTTCCAATCCCACAAGGTGTAAAACGGTAGGAGCGAAATCAATAAAACTCACAAATGCCTGTGGTTTTTCTTGTAGCTCATAAGGCACTAACTCTTTGAAGTTTTCAGGAATTCGTACAACAAGTGGTACGTTGAGGCCTGTCTCGTTCAAATAACCTTTACTACCAGGCAGCACACCACCATGGTCTCCGAAATAGAAGACAAATGTATTCTCAAGTTCCCCGGCATCAGCTAATTCTTCAATTTTCTTTCCAACCCACTCATCAATCTCTCTTATTTTATCCCTGTGATAAGCTACAGTGTACCTAAACAAGGGAGTATCTGGAAATTGTGGAAATAAAAAGACTTGTGCGGGATCATCTTGAACTTTGTGATCCATCATCACATCGTTTGTGAAGTGCAGCCTGCTTTCATGGGTTTCGTGAAAGGTTTCTTGGTGGAAAAACGGTTGATTTTCATTTGGCCTCATTTGCCAGGTGGCTTTTAATGAAGAATTGTCCCAGACATTGTCCTTCTCCACCGCGTTGTAATCCTTTTTCGCATTGTTTGTAGTATAATATCCCGCCTTTCTAAGGTAGGCAGGAAACATCTCCAAGCCCTCAGGCATGGGGGCTATTTTGATTTTTCGGTGAAGGTGCATTCCTGTTCTGGTGGCAAGTGTACCTGTGATAAGCGTACTTCTGGCCACAGAACATACTGGTGCATTTGAAAATGCATTGGGATAAAGCAGGCCAGACAATAGCATTTTCTCAATATTTGGAGTTTCCACACCATTACCATCAAAAAGCTTCATAAAGTGCTTTGAATTGTCCTCAGAAATTAGAAATACAATGTTTGGTGAGGGAGGAGCCGGTTTATCTATTTCATTGGCCTTTACTTTTTCCATGCCCATAAATGCCATGGCCAATAACAAACCTATCGACAACTGTAAACTGTTTTTTGACAAAAGTTTTTGTGAAACCATTTTTCTATTATTAGGAGATCTTTATGCTGTGTTTAAAAGGTGTGAAACCCGTAAGATATACCGTAGGGGATTCCATTTTAGGCAATGCTCCTCTAATGGCGATCCATTTGTGCTCATATAATCCAGGTCCAAAATTAATGGTAGCACCATTGCCTGTATATTTGCCCATACCCTCTTTTAAAAACACCGCATCCTCCACCCCTTCATGAGGAACCGTTCCTGAAAATGTACCTCCTTGTCTGAAGATCATTTCCAGGGCTACAGGAACATTGTCTGTCCCAGTAATTTCAATGTCTATTAAAAACCCATCCCCTTCTTCTTGTATAGTGACGGTATTAGTCAATTCCTGAATTTCAGATTGTTTGCGCTGACTTCTTGGCATGTTTGACCAAACCCCATCCCCAGGAATGTTCTTTTTTGGAAAAGGTTGATAGTAAGGACCTGTCAATTTACTAGTTAGAATATACTTACCATTCTCCACCTTATAAGCATCCGCTGAAAACTGCCCCTTCCCAAAGAAGGCACTTGCAAACCTCATGCCCTGAAGCATAAGCTCCTTTTTATGAAAAGTAAAGAAAACGGAACTACCAGAAAGTATGGAGGCATCGTAAGGCCCCCTTCTAACCCTCATTAAATTGGAGTTACTAAATTCTTTGGCATAATCAATAGGCAAGGGTTTTGCTACTGGTAATTCCTTCCAAAGGGTAGGGTCTTCCAGGAAATAGTATAGAAAACCTGTGGCTTTTTCAAAGGAAGTTTCCTCAATCAACCTACAGGCTGCTGCAAACTGCCCGTCTCCGGTTTTCAAAGCCATATACCGATAAGGGTAATAATAATTCTGCAAATAGCCTATGATAGAATTATCCTGTCTTCCTGAAGCTTCTGTTACAATCTCACCATTAGGATGAATGTAAAATAGGTTCATTTTCAGGTTTTTAAACACATAATCCAAAAGCTCCGGTTTATCAAATCCCCTGGCAATGCTTATCAATACCCTATCGCTTAAAGAAGAATAAATATAGCTGCTTTTCTCCTGAAATTGTCCATCTTCGTCCAAATCTATCTGCTCCTCAAGCCATTCTTCAGCCCTTAAACGGTAGGCAGGATCTGGATTAATTTTATACAATTCCGTCAGGCCCGAACTCACCACCCAACGGTGATTGGGCGTATGGATGCCACCTACTTTCAAAGCCTCTCCTGCGTTTATCAGAAATTGCTTAAGTGGTGTCAGGACACTTTCCTTTTCTTCAACTTCAGACTCGTCCAATAGTCGCCATACTGGTGCTAGCCATTTTACTATAAACCCAGTATCAGGTGTAGAGTGAAAATTAGTAGACACCAAGTCAATTGTTCCATCCTCATGCTGTAATGTCAAAAAATAATCACAGGATAAGGCCAATTTTTTTAGCAATTTTTGGTTATTGTAAAAGGCTGATTCAGGGCTAACCAAAGCGCAAATCCCGGCTTTTAGGAAAGAGGTGATAGCATGAGCAGTAGCCATCTCATAGCCATCTACCACTGCGCCATAGTAAGGAGAACTTTGGTCGTCAATGTATCTTTCCAGGGTACTTCGGACTCCCAGATCATTATTGGAGATCATTTGTAGTAACCAATCAGGCTTGTTTATTTTTTGTTTTTGAGAAGAAGAATTAAAGGGATTTATAGACAAAGAGGTAAATGGAGCCAAAAGTGTAAATGTTCCATTTTTCCTGATGAAAGCTCTGCGCTTCATAAATTATCGTGGATTTTGGTTGATTTTGGGAAACAATAAAGGCTAAATATACATTATTTTTAGAATAGGAAAAGCCTAAAAACTTTCTTTTTAAAGTACTGCCTATTACTAAAAAAAAGCATAAACCAGTCTATTAAATTTTGCTTTCAAACAAAAAATTATCCTTCGCTACTATTCTACTAAAGCCAATCGTATTAATCCACCGCCAATACCCTACCTACTTATCTATCCAGAGTTATAAAAATAAGGTGTCCTAAATTTATCCCGTATTAAAGAATTAATAACCCACAAGCCCTGAGCTCATCTCTCATTGTAGCAGTAAAGAACTGATCAAAATGCTCACATTTATCTTCAAAACTATTTACAAACTGCCCGTAGGTAATCGGCCTTCTCGATTTTTCCATATCGGAGAGAATTCCAAGCAGCCAATCGGCCACATTTTGCATTAGTGTAAAGTCTATGATAGCTGATGTGGTATGAAAAGTAAGCAAAACCCTGGTATAGGTTTTCTTTTTCTTTTCTATAAGCTTTTCTGAAACAACTGGCATGTGTCCTAGCCACACCATTTTCGAGCCATTTTTTAGCCCATTGTTGTCTTCCTTTTCAAGGCAGGTTACAATGTATTCGGGACCAATCGTGGGTCTAGGAATTTTGAATTCAAACCAATCTTGTAAAGGAAAATCGAAACCAATACCATGCATAAAATTGAACAAAGACTTCTTCAATCCATAACTAAATTTTGAATGGTCGATCCCAGTTTTATCTTTAAATGCAATGTCATTATTGGCAAAAGTGATTGGGTTTTGATTTGGTATTATGTGGTACTTCTCTGGTTCCAATCCGATTGGACTATGGGCCGTCAAGGCAAATTGATGCCAAAACCCAGACCTCAACACACCTTCTTCAAAAAGTTGCCTTACCATTTCCAGACTGTCAATGGTCTCCTGAATGGTCTGCGTAGGATATCCATACATTAAATAGGCATGCACCATTATTCCCGCTTCAGTAAAATTTCTGGTCACCTGAGCCACCTGCTCCACTGTAACCCCTTTGTCAATCAATTTCAACAGACGGTCTGAAGCCACTTCCAAACCTCCAGATATGGCTATGCATCCTGATGCGCTTAGCAAAAGGCATAAATCAAGTGAAAAGCTTTTTTCAAACCGAATATTTGTCCACCAGGTAAGGGTAAGTTTTCGTTTTATAATCTCCAATGCCACTGCTCGCATAAGTGCGGGAGGTGCTGCTTCATCTACAAAATGAAAGCCGCTCTCCCCGGTTTCTTTCACCAATTGTTCCATGCGATCAACAAGAATATTTGCGGTCAGTGGTTCGTACAATTTGATATAATCCAGTGATATATCGCAAAAAGTACATTTTCCCCAATAGCAGCCATGTGCCATTGTCAACTTATTCCACCTTCCGTCACTCCACAAGCTATGCATGGGGTTGGCAATTTCTATTACAGAAATATATTTGTCTAAAGGAAGGTCACTATAATCGGGAGTTCCCAAATCGCTTTGCTTGTAATCACTTTCCGTTGATTTGTTGTTGTAGATGACTTCCTCACCATCAAAATAAAAGGTTCGCTTTAACTTTAAATCAGCCTTTAAAGGAAATGTGTCATTTTCGATTAGCTCCAAAAGTATTTCTATTGGTCTTTCACCATCATCCAAGCATATGAAATCTACGAAATCAAATACCCTGGGATCAGAAATAGTTCTCAATTCAGTATTTGGGAAACCTCCACCCATTAAAATTTTCACCGATGGGTAAAGTTTTTTTATAAGTTGTCCACAGCGAAAAGCACTGTATAAGTTACCAGGAAAAGGAACAGAGAGTCCCACCAGTTTGGGTTGAATCTCTTTGATTTTTTTTTCCAATACATCTAAGCTTATCTGATCTATATAAGTAAGGTTAGCATTTAATTTTTCGTATAGCGCATCAAAATTATTGGCACTTTGGCCCAAAGATTCTGCGTAGCGACTAAAGCCAAATTTTTCATCAACACACTCCACAATAAAGTCGGACAAATCTTCTAAATATAAGGTAGCGAGGTGCTTTGCTCTATCTTGCATTCCCATATTTCCAAAGGCATAATCAAGGTCATCCAATTGCTCAAATCTGGCAGCTTTAGGTAGAAAATTATCCGTACAAATTTTCCTTGCTAAAGTAGCATTGTTTCCTTGAAGGAAAAGAATCACTGCATCTATGGACTGAATATAGGTTTCTTTAAGGGTAAAGATCCTGTGGGCATTTTCAGAGTTTATTGTGCTGTTCTGTTTGGCCAGGCTAAAGATATCGTTCAATCCTTTTTTGCAAAACACAGCCTGAATAACATCTATCCCCAAATCCATCTGAAAACTACTTATCCCTTTGGTATTCAAGAATCCTTTTAGGTAAGCAGTACCAGGATAAGGGGTATTTAACTGAGTAAATGGAGGGGTAATTAAAAGTAAATCTTTCAATGGGTGTATTATTTAGCCAATACAAAAGTAATGGAAAACCATCTACTCATCTAAATTTATAGAAATAAAGGTAGCGATTCCAAAGCGTAAGCCCCCTGAATTGTATTTGCGATTCTCAAACCCAGCTCCCACTTCAAGTCTGAATATTCTGAATAAATTATCCAATGAATAGCCCAATTCCCAATAATGAGGAGAACTGTTGGTCGTCAGGTAATTAAAAAAAATATTTTCCCTAACTCCTGAAAACCTTAAGCCAGGCAATTGGGTAAGGAGAAATTTTCTAAATTGATAATGTATCAATCCCCCAAAATAGGAGTCCGATGTGCTGAAAGTATAATAGTCCAAAAACCTGTAATTGCTTGCAGCTCCCATATTGCTAAAGATTGTTCGATTTCCTCCGAAATGCTTGTAATCCATAAAATAAACCTTGTCTTTATTTAAAAAAGTACCTGCATTCAAATTAAAAGCAAGTTTTCCGCTCACACCGAATTGAATAGCATGTTGTAAGCCCAATTCGACTTGCTGAAAATCAGCAACATCTTCCCCATTATAAATGATCGGCAAAGCTTGCCTGTAGTTCATAAAAATCAATGGAGATGAATTCATTATTGGAATTTTACGGTCATTTCTTACCTGGTACTTCAGGCCTGGCCTCCAATCGACGTTCAAATCAAATAACACTCCTTTGCTAGCCAGAAAACTGGCACCTTCCCCCTCACTCACAAAGGGCTGATTGATGCTGTATTCTTTCTTGCCAGTATAGAAAAAACTGTAATCACTGTGGTTAGTCAATGGACTTCTCTCCTCAATACTCAAACTTGTCCTGTAAGTAAATTTGTCCCCCATTCTATGGGCCCAGTATAGTTTTGCAAAAGTCTTTTCATACAACTTCATGTAATTTTCTCTTAAAAAAAGAGAATAAAAAGCATTTACTTGTTCGCTAATCGGTTCATTGGCGTTGTACTGGTAAATGTATTTACCGCCATCTACTCCCCAACTGTACCCTTCCCTGCCTTTGGTTATGGACCTTCTGAAATCCAAAGTCATGTAGGCTTTTTCACTGGCAAAACCATACCTAAAGGCTGGCCTTAAATTCCAGGATTTCACATGGTTGGTGACACTATCTGCTAACTTGCTCACTTCTTCTTTGCGGTAAAAACCTGAAAAACCTACCTTAAAGCCCTCCACGGTGTTAAAAGACATCTTTGTCCAATTGGTGTAAAAGCCAGCGGACCTTCCTTTGCCAAAATTGTACCTCCCTCCTGTCAAAAAATCGAAAGCTTTAAACTTTCTTTTAGCTTTTTGAGCAATGCTATCTACTTCACTGTTTTTTGCTACCTCCACCAAGGCCAAACTATCATCTCTAACATATCCCAGTGCTTCTTTATTGGTCAAAGGTACTGGCCGAATACTATCCCAATAGGCACTATTTCTTGAGGTCGCCAAAGAATCTATAATGTGTGACCTGATAGATAAGATGTCCTTATCTTCCCTTTCTTTGTTTGCCTCTTTTTCATAAGTAGCAATTAACTTTCGATACTGCTTTCTACTCAATTGATCGGCCTCTTCCAATTTCTCGATTGGTGATTCCCTAGTAGATATTTTACTAATATCTTCAGGGATGTCAGTGATTTTCTCATCCAGGATTTCAGTTTCGAAGATCAGGGATGGATTGAGTTGTAACTCATAGTCATTGGTAGATGCCAGGTATTGAAATTCACCAGCAAAACCAAAGAATTTCCCACCAAAATTATAGGTATGGGTGATCGGCATCCAAACCCTTTCCTTTACTGGCGCATATTGCTGCCTGACACGTATATCGAAGCCCATCAAGGAGGTTTTAAGATCCAGACTGTGGATGGCCCACAAATCCTCTATGATATAAATATACCCATCAAAAACCCTTTCTCCTTTTGACCGGGGAATAACCCTGATTTTATTGATTAGCACCTCATTTTCGATAAAAGTACCTTCTAAGCGAAACTTGTAATAGGCAAAGGCCGATCTTGCTAATGGAGAGATAATTTCATTTACCTTTTCATCATAAAAACTTGCTCCTATATAGGGAGCGGGTGAGGTTTGGTTATTTTCCCCACTTGAGCGAATGCTTATAACCGTCTCTTTAATTTCATTGGGCTGTTTGAATTCAATTTTAGATACTGACTCTGAAGTATAGGCTTCATTCAGACCGATGCCTTCTTCGGCCAACTTTTTCTTTAGAAAAAAAGGCGCATCAGTGAGTTCGCCTGTACCCTTGATGTACACCATCATGCTATAAGCATCTACCTGAAGCTTATGGTATTTGGCCTTGGCAATGGCTTTCCGGATAACCGTCAAAGCCGGGTCCTCTGCCCCTTCTCTAACCTCCACTACATTGAGCCCATAAGTTTGCATCTCTAGTCGTACATTGACTTCTATCCAGTCATCCTTAACCTCAAAGGTTTGTAATTGAGCAGTATAGCCTAAATATTGAAATAGGATATCGTAATGGCCATTAGGTAGCTTCCATTCAAAATAACCATCCTGATTGGTGGGAATGCCATCATTTAAGTTCCTCGCAAATACCGTAGCGAAAGCCAAAGGTTGCCCCTCCTCACTAGAGACAATTCCTTTGATCCCTTGGGCGTTTGAAGGCGCTCTTATAATGGCTAAAACCAGTATCAATAACGTTATCCTAAAAATACAAATTGAAGCTTTTTTCATTCCATTAAAGTTAACAGAGGAAACCCTACTTAAACGAAAAAATTACCTATCTGCAACAAGCCTAAACACACTTGAACATTAGGTCAACGATAAACTTAGCATTTATTGATCAAATAACTTTCGTAATTAGAAATCACAGTAAATGGTTAAGAATAATTAACGGGTTTGCACTTATACTATTGTGCTTCGTAAGCCCACCTCACTTCATTCCATATTTCTTGCCCATCATTTTTTAGTTTTGGACCTGGGGTACTTCTACCATTTTTAATCAGGCTGATCATTTCCTTTTTCAATAAAGAGGCCACCTCTGGGAAATCCTCGATTAAGTTTGTCTGTTCGGCCGGATCTTTAGAAAGGTCAAAAAGCTGCATAATTGGTAAGCTAACAAGCTCCTTGGCCGATCGTGGAGCCGTCCAACCACCTGAACCAGGCCAGGCTATTAGCTTCCAATTGCCTTTTCTAATGGCAAATCTTCCTTCTATAGAATGGTGGATTACAGAAGGTCTTACCTCAGCATCGATGGCACCATTGAGCACTTTTAAAAAACTAAAACTATCTTCACCAGCATTTTTAGGCATTTCCTGATCCAAAATATCTGCTACTGTAGCCATAAAATCTGTTGTGCAAATGATCTGCTCAGTGGTTTTCCCTCCAGCAATTTTAGCTGGCCACTGAACTATAAAAGGGACACGATGCCCTCCTTCATAGATGTCTGCCTTATGCCCTCTAAAACCATCACTAGGATCATGCCCAACCTTGGCCAATTCTGCAAAATTGGCTTTGGGAGAACAGCCATTGTCTGAAGTAAATATCAAGAGTGTATTGTCCAACACACCTTTTCTTTCCAGCTCAGCTACAATTTTACCCACTACATCGTCTACTTGCAAAACAAAATCTCCATACATATTGGTATTGCTTTTCCCCATAAACTCAGTTGTTGGTAAGATGGGGGTATGAGGTGCCGGAAGGGGGAAGTATAAAAAGAATGGTTTCTCTTTATGGGCATTGTCATCAATAAAATCAACAGCCTTTTGAGTTAAATTTGATAAAACCTTAACATGTTCAAAATCAGCTCCAGTAGGACCTTCCCTCCAAAAACCTTTGTCATCCACATTGACGGTCATTTTTTCAGGCAAAGCAGTAACCCTATCATTTTCAATATAGACATAAGGTGGAATGTCCAAAGAACTGCTAAATCCATAAGCAAAGTTAAAACCTACTTGGTTTGGACCATTTTTGATGGGTTGGGTATAATCAACCTCTAAAATGGTATTGAGGTTGTCGATGTTTTCATATTCTTGCTTAAAGGCCCAATCCCAGCCCAGATGCCATTTACCAATAAATCCTGTATGGTATCCTGCACCTTGTAAAAGTTTTCCTACCGTAAATCGATCAGAATCTATCAAAGGAGCCGAAAACCCTCCTAAAACACCACTTTTAAGTGTAGACCTCCAATTGTACCTGCCGGTAATAATTCCATACCTCGTAGGCGTGCATACAGCTGAACTGGTATGTGCATCTGTAAATTTTATCCCATTATTTGCCATTCTATCGATATGAATGGTTTTGATTTTACCCTCTGGATTGTAGCAAGAAGCATCCCCTATGCCCATATCATCAGCTAAAATATAGATGATATTTGGAGATGCATCGGATTGAGCCCATCCAAGACCAATCAAGCAAAAAAGAAAAAATGTTGAAAGAATAGTAGTTTTCATAAACCGGTTAATTATCTGAATAAGTTGCCCTATTAGAGCCAATAATGTAGCAGACTCCTTTTATTGAAGTTATTTTTAAGATAAGTATTAATCAAATGGCATTATACTTTTGAAATCAATGGATTAACTAACTTCATCGAAGAGTCTTTATACCAAGTCTGGCAATTTATTCAAAAATGTTAGAGATAAGGAATAAATCTTTATATTAAGCCTAATTTTTATTATGTCAATTTCCGAAATAAAAAATATAAGGGGCCACACCTAAATTATAACCGAAACAAATTTCTACATTTTGGATGAGACACCTGTGAGCTAAAAAAAAATAAACTTTAAGCGATCTGAACACTATTAATTCTGCGTATATGCTTATTTTAAACGATTATTAATCCATAAAAAATGTCTTACACAAATTAGTTAGAAGGTAAATTCATATTTAAATAATATTATTTTTAATGAAAAATTAAAATAATTATACTAATGTTGTTGTCATATCTGGTTGAAGAACAAAGGAAAAATCAATTTCTCATTGTATTTTAATAGAGGTATGAATGATCATATTATGATTCAATGAGCAACACTTTAACCCTACAATTACTTAAAACATGTTTTTTATGATCAATCCACAAGGAAATGGGAAAAGTATACAACAAAAAACCTAAAATAACCAAAAACATAAATCAACCTTTCTCTTCCATTTTATCAAATTCATCATCCTCTTTTGTTTCATCAATAATTTATCCAAGCGACAAAACTATTGTAGACCAGTTAGAGGAGGTAATAAAAAATTATCCTGAAAATATTGCTTTTGTTTTTGAGGAAGATACCCTTACGTTTCGTGAACTAAATGAAAAATCAAATCAAATAGCATCCTATTTGGTTGAAAGAGGCATTTCCACCGAAAATCTTGTCCCATTTTGTATGGAGAAATCCATAGCTATGATGGTAACAATATTTGGCATTCTAAAAACAGGTGCGGCGTATGTCCCTATCGATCCTAACTACCCTTTTGAACGAATTCAGTTTATCCTTGGTGACATTGGTGCAAACCTGTTACTGGTAAACAATTCATTGAACAAAAAATTAAACATATCCAACACAATAGATCTACTGGAATACGCCTCTTTATCAAGTGAGCCAGTTGAAACATTTATCCCAGAGATCAAGCCCACTCCTGACAACCTTGCTTATGTAATCTATACTTCCGGCTCCACTGGCAATCCAAAAGGAGTAATGGTGCCACACAGGGGTTTGATGGATCATTGTTTTGGCTTGATAGAAAGAGCCAACCTTAAAGATTGTAAATCCTTCGCTATCACAGCTCCCATTGTTTTCGATGCGGGCCATTCACTGATCCATATCGCTATAATTCAAGCAGCCACTACCCACCATTTGTCTGACCATCTAATTTTAGACAGCGATAAATTCACAGCTTACCTTCAGAATCACAAAATAGACTGTTTAAAAATTGTCCCTTCTCTTTGGTTGAGTCACACTGAAGGAGGTTTAATCCCTGTGCCTAAAAGAAAGCTGATCTTTGGTGGTGAAAATTTTCCAGTTTCCATCCTATCAATTCTCAGAAAAAGTAATTTTAAAGGCGATGTTTTTAACCATTACGGTCCAACAGAAACTTCAATCGGTAAATGTATTTATAAGGTAGATCTAAATCGCACCTATAACCAAGTTCCAATTGGTAAGCCGTTTTCTAATACCTTCATCCTACTTTTGAACAGCAACCTTGAAAAGGTGGGTAATGGAGAAGCTGGTGAAATCTATATCGGTGGAGAAGGCATTGCCAGAGGTTACTTAAATCTACCACTCAATACTGCCAAAAGCTTTATTCCAGATTTTATTTCAGGAAAAAATGGTGGGTTTTTGTATCGAACAGGCGATTTAGGTAAATCTTCTGAAGACGGAAACTTACTGTATCAAGGCCGGGTGGATGATCAAGTAAAAATAAATGGATTCCGTATCGAACCTGGAGAAATTGAGGCGACTATCTACCAGTATGAAAGCATTAAACAAATTGCCGTTGTGGCAAAAAGCAATAAGCAAAAAGTGTCTTTAGTTGCTTATTTTGTACTTGAAAAAAGTTGTTTGGAGGAAGATATTAAGCACAAACTTAAATCAAAACTTCCTGCACATATGATCCCTCAGTTTTGGATTCAATTGGAAGAAATGCCTTTGACGGGTAATGGTAAAATTAATAAAAAAGCCTTACCTGAACCAGATTGGACAAGCTCCCTACAGAACAAAAATCCTCCGCAAACAGAAACAGAAAAACTTCTTGTAAGCCTATGGCAAAAATTTCTTGGTTGGGAGAATATAGGTATTTACGATAACTTTATTGACCTGGGAGGTGATTCCTTGCTTGCTATCCGGACCATTGCTGCAATAAAGCAATCACTAGGAAAACGCCTATTGGTAAAGGATTTTTTTAATTCTCCTACCGTATTCGGATTAAGCCAGGTGATTGATGAAATTAATGATGACTTGCATGAAATAACACCTGCTAAAGAAGTAGATTTTATCCCACTTTCCTTTAATCAGGAAGCACTTTGGGTAATTCACAATTCAGTGGGAAGCTTACAATACCATTTGCCTATGGTTTTCGGTATTTCAGGTGATTTAGACATTAAATCTCTAAAATTAGCTTTTAGTGAATTCATAAATCGGCATTTACCTTTAAGAACAGTATTCAAAGCCTCTGAAAAAGGGCTTGAACAAAAATTGCTAGAAGCTGAATCTTGGAGCATTCAGGAAATTATTTCTAATCAGACGGAAGCTGAAATAGTAAAAGACTGGCCATTTAAGTCCATGACAGAAAGGCCTTTTAATATGTCAGAAGATTTTATGATTCGGGCGGCATTGTTTCACATTCAACCAAAAAAATACCTTCTTAGCATTGTTGTTCACCACATCGCCTGGGATGGGTGGTCAACATCTTTATTTAAAAATGAAATAGCTAGTTTATACAATAAAATTAGAAGCGGAGATCAAAAAATTCATCCAATCTCTGTATCAAATTATGCCGATTTTTCTATATACCAAAGAAATCTTTTAGGGAGTAAATTATACAATGACTCTCTAAAATATTGGCAGGATCGGCTTAATGGAACAATACCAATCCCACTTCGAACCGACTACCCAAGAACAGCATTATTTTCACCAGCGGGAGCAACGCATGAATTTGCTATCGATAAGGGCTTAGTTTCAAAATTAAAAAGTCTGGCCATAGAACGAAATGCTACCCTCTTTATGGTATTGCTAGCTGGTTTCAAGGCATTACTTAAAAGGCATAGTGCTCAGGAGGATATTAGTGTAGGTATTCCTGTGGCAGGAAGAGAACATGAAGGACTAGAAGATTTAATTGGCTTCTTTGTAAACTCCCTTCCTATCCGAACCTACGTGGATGGAAATTCCAGCTTTGAGGATTTATTGAATAATGTAAAAACCAATGCATTAGAAGCTTTTGAACACGGGCATGTTCCATTTGCCGAAATAGTAAAACTGTCAGATGACTTTAGAATAACTGGTAGAAATCCTATTTTTCAAGTGCTTTTTGTGATGCAAAACAACGCGTCCTCAGCGCTGATTTTGGACGGAGTGGATACCCAACCATTAAAAACCGCTAATCAAACTTCAAGTTTTGAGTTGACACTTGAGATAAAAGAAGATCAAGATCAGCTAATAGCATCGATGGAATACCAAACGGCCCTTTATAGTTCTTCTACTATTTCCCGAATGTCTGGGCATTATATGGCATTGCTCGAGGCCATTACCCTTAACCCCAAAGAAAAAGTTGACAATTTAAACCTACTCGATGTTAAGGAAAGAAATTTCGTGTTAGCAGCAAACACGGATTTTATACTGCCAGAGGACCTTGCTGAAAAAACCATTTTAAACCTTATAGATGAGCAAGTAAAATTATTCCCGCAACACATTGCTATCAGTTTTAATGGTTATGAGTTGTCCTATTTAGAATTGGATAAACGAGCCAATAAAGTTGCGAATTTTTTATTAAATAGAGGTGTAGGCCGGTATTCTTTAGTCCCAATTTGCCTGGACAATTCAACGGAGATGATCGTTGGATTATTAGGCATAATTAAAACAGGTGCTGCATACATCCCTTTAGACCCCACTTTTCCAAGAGATAGAATTAAATTTATCCTCGATGAAGTAAAGGCCTCTTGGGTTTTAACGGATAGTGACAATGCACCTATTTTCAAAGAAAATTATGCAGACCTATTTATTCTAACTCTAGACAGCGAACTGAATGGATTAATTGATGAAAGTTTTGAAGATCCAGGTATAATTATTAACCCTGATGACCCTGTATACCTTATTTACACATCTGGCACCACTGGCAAACCTAAAGGGGTAATAATTAGTCACAAAGGTTTGTTTTTATCGACTTTTTCAAGAAACAACTATTATCCTGATAATATTTCCATCCTGCTATTGCCCTCTTTTTCTTTTGACTCCTCCATTGCCAGTATTTTTGGGGCTTTGTCTCAGGGGAGCAAAATCGTTTTAGGGAAATCTGAACAACTTAAAGACCCTGTAGAATTAAAAAAATTACTCAGCCTTACGAATTCAATATTGTGTGTCCCTTCATTTTACAGATTTTTACTTACTGAAAGGTTAATTCCGACCAATCAAATTAAGAGAGTGATTCTTGGAGGTGAGAGAGTGGAGCCCTCTTTATTAGCCTTACACTTTGAGTCAAATAAAGGAGCCGACTTATACAACGAATATGGACCGACAGAAGCAACTGTTTGGGCTTCCGTTTGTAAATTGACTTCCCCTAAAGCCCCGATAACTATCGGAAAACCAATTCCTCATATCAAGGTGTATATAGTAGATACCTCAGGTAATCTTTGTCCAGTAGGAATTCCGGGAGAACTGTGTATTTCAGGAGATAGCCTAGCCATTGGCTATTTTAACCATCCAGAAATGACTGCTGCAAGTTTTGTTCCTGACCCATTTTCCAATGGTAGGGATTTGCGGATGTACAAAACGGGGGATAAAGCAAGATTACTCAACGATGGAAGCTTAGAGTATTTAGGAAGGTTGGACAATCAAGTAAAATTAAGAGGTTATAGAATTGAACTAGAAGAAATTGAAACGCTTCTTGAAACATTGGATTTTGTTAAAAAAGCAATCGTTTCTGTTATCGGAGATTCTTCCGAAAACCAAAAATTAGTAGCACACGTCCTTACCAATAAGGAAACAGCCTTCCATTCTGAAGACCTTCAGACGCATAAATTAACCACGCATTTATCGGATAATTTACCTCCGTATATGGTACCGGTCCAATGGCAATTTTTAGATGAAATGCCATTCACCCCCAATGGTAAAATCGACCGAAAAAAACTTTCTCAATTTGAAAGTCGAACGGTCATCAAATCCAATTGGCATAATGCTGATAATGTCATAGCGCAAAAATTACTAATTATTTGGAGGAAATTATTAAACATAGAAAAAATTGGAACTCATGATAATTTCTTTAAAATAGGGGGTAACTCCTTGCTGGCCATTAGACTAATAAACTCGATTAGAGAGGAATTTGATTATGGAATAAAATTTTCAACAATATTCGCTAATCCAACCATAAATCAACTTGCCAATCTAATTGAGAATAATAATGCTGCATCTCGCTCAGAAATAGAAATTAAGAGCGTGCCTCATGTCAAAGAATATCCGCTTTCTTTTAGTCAAGAAAGCATATGGATCACTGACAAATTAGAAGGATCGGTGCATTATCATATTCCCTTATTGTTAAACCTTGAAGGTAAATTGGATGTTGCTTCTCTCGAAAAAGCCCTTCAAGCCACCTATAAGAAGCATGAAATATTACGCACTCAGTTTCATTACAATGGTGAAAAAATTTACCAAAAAGTAAATGGTTTTAAGCCCTGGAATTTGATGCTAAAAGATGCCTCAAAGGAAGTATGGGACAATCTAACCCTTGAGGAATTTATCCAACGACAAATCTCGCTACCATTTGATTTGTCAAACGATGCTATGTTTCGTGCACTCCTAATCCAGAAAGGTCCAACACAAAATACCCTTCTATTAGTGTTTCATCACATTGCCTTTGACGGATGGTCCATAGGCTTAATAATGGAAGAAATTCATTCATTTTATACCCAACAAAAAAATATTGGCACTATAGATTTTGACCCTTTGCCTTTACAATATGGTGATTATGCGATTTGGCAAAGAGCGCAATTACAAGGTGCTGCATTTGATAGTAAAATTGATTATTGGAAGAATAAGCTTAAAGAATTAACTCCCCTTAAAATAACTAATTATAAGGGTGCTATTGATCTTGATGCTACAAATGGCGATACTCAGTCGTTCTTAATACCTACTCAACTCCAAAAATCCGTAGAAGATCTCGCCCATAAAACAGATACAACCATGTACATGGTTTTAATGGCTACTTTTAAAATCTTACTCTACCAATTGTCTCGAAATACTGACATTTGTGTTGGTACTGTAATTGCAGATCGAAATTACCAACATACAGATAAGTTACTGGGATATTTCATAAACACGCTACCCATTAGATCCCAATTAAACCCTGAAAAGAATTTAATTGACTTTCTATGCGAAGTTAAAACCAATTGCCTTGAAGCATTTGATTATCAAGAGGTTCCTTTTGAGAAAATTGTAGCAGCTGTACAACCCGAAAGAAAATTAGGCAATAACCCTATCTTTCAAGTAATGTTTTTACTTCAAAACACTTTTGATGATGAGGCTTGGGAAATCGACGATCTTAAAGTGAAAATGCTCGAAAATAAGCAGAAAAGAGCAAAATTTGATCTATTGTTTACTGTATCTGAAGGAGCTTCAGGTCTTAAAGGATTGATGGAATACAAAACATCACTATTTAATTCAGGAGAAATAGATAAATTAATCGAAAATTACCTCTATCTATTAGAAACGCTACTTCAGAATCCCTTAGCCCCTTTGGAATCTTTATCCAGAAATTTGGAGGTTGAAAAGGAGGAAGAGATTGAGCAATTTGAGGACGAATTCAAAGATGAATTCAGACCTGTTCAGAGGTTGATAGAATCTGCCACTATAAAATACAGTGATAAAGTTGCAATAATTTCTAAAGATAAATATTGCACCTATGAAGAACTGAATGAAACCTCCAACCAATTGGCTGATTTGTTATCTCAGCAGCGTATAGGAAGGAATGATATAGTGGGAATTGTAATGGATCGATCCATAGAAATGATTACAGCCATAATGGCGGTATTGAAAGTTGGTGCTGCCTACCTACCGGTAGATACTGATTTTCCTGATGAGCGGATCAGTTATATGCTCAAGGATGCGGCAAAAGTACATGTAACACATACCAAATACAAAGGGAAATTCAGGTCACAGTCTATAGAGATTCTGTGGGAGGAATTCATAGCAAAGCAGGATAATTTCTCAAAAGAAAACCCATCTCCGAACAATGAAGCCAATGATATGGCTTATATTATTTATACCTCCGGATCTACAGGAAAGCCAAAAGGAGTAATGCTAACCCATGGCAACTTGTATAACTTCCTTAAAACCGTTAGCCATAAACCCGGAATCACTGCCAATAATAAGTTTCTGGCCGTAAGCTCTGCTTCTTTTGACATTGCACTTCTGGAGTTAATATTGCCCTTTGTGCATGGGGCTCAAATTGTAATCCTTGATCAGTTCGAAAGGAAAGATCCTCGAGTAATTTTACAATATTTGACCCAGAATAAAGCAGACATTATGTTCGCCACTCCCACCCATTGGAAAATGCTTTTGGAAAGTGGCTGGAACTCTCCTGTAGAAAAGCTTCAAATAATTAGCGGTGGTGAAGCTTTAAGCAAGGATTTAGCCAGTCGACTATTGCCGCTATGTGATGGGCTCTGGAATATTTATGGCCCTACGGAAACCACGGTTTTCTCCACCATCAAAAAAATAGAAGCCAATCAGCCAATCATTACTATAGGGCGAGAAGTACTGAATACTAAAATTTATCTGCTTGATGAAAATCAAAAGCCAGTACCTAGAGAAACAGAGGGTGAAATCTACATTTCAGGCAAGGGAGTAGCCAAAGGATACCTCAATCAATCAGAATTAACCGACCAAAAATTCACAAAGGATCCATTTCAGAAGGAAACGGAGGATTACATGTATAAAACAGGTGATCGGGCAAAACTTCTAGCAAACGGTGAGATTCAGATTCTAGGGAGAATAGACAATCAAATCAAACTAAGAGGTCATAGAATAGAGCTGGAAGAGATAGAACAAGCACTTAACAAACTTAGCAGGGTCAAAGAAAGTGTAGTACTCTATAGGAATACCTCACGCGATGACAAGGGTTTGGTTGCTTACCTCCTACTTAAGGAAGATTTGGAGGACAAGACTAGCAAAAACATAAGAGTTACAAGCACTCAGGTCAAGAGTTGGAAAAAAGAACTTTCTGTAAATTTGCCAGGCTATATGATGCCATATGATTACGTAGTGGTTGATCATTTCCCGCATACAGCCAGTGGAAAAATTGATCGCCTAAAACTCCCTGATCCTGAGGAAATGGTTTTAGATATTGTTTTACTACCCAATACAGAAAAAGAAAAGATAATAGCGGAAATATGGAAGACGGCTTTAGGCTTAAAAATAATCGATATTACGGATAATTTTTTCGATCTAGGTGGGCATTCACTGATTGCTGTAAAAGTAATGACTCAAATAGAAAAAGAGTTAGGAACACTCCTACCACTCTCAATTTTGTTTAAATACCCAACAATCCAGCAATTAGGATTATTTTTGGAATCAAATTTGGTTTTAAACAAGGAGTGGAAGTCGCTTGTACCTATACAGCCAAAAGGAAAAAAAGACCCAATATACTTAGTGCATGGAGCGGGTTTAAATGTCATGCCATTTCAGACTATTGCAAAATATTTTGATCCTGAGCAACCCATCTACGGCATTCAATCAAAAGGAATGGATGGAGAAAGTCCTCAATACGAATCCATTGAAGAAATAGCTGCTTCTTATATTGACGAAATTATGCAAAACCACCCGCAAGGAAATATAATTTTGGGAGGGTATTCCTTGGGAGGGATTATCGCCTTTGAAATGGCTAAGCAATTAACGGAGACCAATATATCTGTAAAACATCTCTTTTTACTTGACAGTTTTGCAACTTTTGCCAAAAGTAAAAACACACCTAAAAATAAGCTAGCGGCTAAACTTAATCGTGAATTGAATAAAAAATTCTTTGACATTAAATTATTAACCCGACACCCCAATATTTTAAAGGATATAAAATCCAGGTCAATGGGCAAAAAAATCAATGGTTTACTTGTCAAGCTTAGGCTAAAAACTAAAAAATTAGATAGTCCGATTATTGAAAGAATAAATAAAATCAAAGGCATGCATGTGCTTGCTTGCAAAAATTATTCGCCCGGATTTTATGCGGGAGAGATAGTTATGATAAGGGCTAAAATTCGGACAAAATATTTCTTTGATCCCGAATATTTAGGATGGAAAGGCTGCTCCAAATCCATGCGTGTAATCGATGTAGAAGGCATACATTCGGACATGTTTACAGAACCAAATGAAAGTGAATTGGCCGCCATTATAAAACAAGTGATTGAGAGAGGTTAGGGGTGATTGGGTGATGGGTGATCGGGTGATCGAGTGATGGGTGATCTGGTGATCTGTGATAGGTGATCGTACTAAATCATTACATCACCACTACATAAATCCATGAACTGTTTTTAGAATTGGTATCTTCATACGATAATGGAAATGGTGAATTATTAATTGTTAATTGTTAATTAGAGTCTGGACAGAGGTGATAGGGTGAACGA
>TARA_R110001592_G_scaffold26926_3_pt1 | contig 31260 bp, 17 predicted proteins | sample TARA_R110001592 | Tara Oceans TARA_R110001592 (sample SAMEA4398387) | marine metagenome | biome: Polar Biome; feature: [SRF] surface water layer (ENVO:00010504); material: water (ENVO:00002006), including particulate matter (ENVO:01000060) such as... | depth 5 m | reverse complement strand
GAGTGGTTGCTGGAGTTCCCATTTTTTTGTTAACACAGTCATTAAATACTTTACCATTTTTTGGATCTAAGCCCAAATTTCTACAACTTGCAACAGCATCATCATAGCCTAAACCTTTAGTACTCTTACCAGTAAGATCTCTACCACCCTTAAATGCTAAACTACCTCCATCAGCTGGATTAATATCATACTGCTCATTTAATGAATTAAGATTCTGTTGCTTCTGTCTATTTGTAATAGCATTAGTATACAGATTTCTTAAATTAGTTCTACCAGCTAACTTAGCATTATCAAATTGTTGATTAGCTATTGTAGTTTGATCATACAAACCTTGACCAATCTGTTGATTAGTAAGCTGTTCTTGATTTCTAATACCAACCTTCTGTTGCTCATTTTGATTAGCAGCAGCTATGTTGTTTACGTTATACTGATTTAATGTATCTGCAGCTTGTTTAGAAGCTTGACCTTGTATACTAGCAGCTCTTGCTGACTGAGCCTGTGCTCCACTAAATTGACTAATAGCTTGTGTTTGTATATTAGCTTGTTCAGCTTGTTGTGCAAGTTCTCTAGTTGGATCAGCATATACAGCATCAGGTTCTTCAAGGTCTACTCTTGGCGCCCAAGGCATGTATTTCTTAATACCCATTAAGTCACCAAAAGCTCCAGTAGTTTTAATAGTATCTTGTAACCACCACGGAGCAGGTTCATCTTCAGAAAGTATATTTTCATTTTCTTCACACGGAAGACAATCACCTGTTGCAGGATCTATACCAACTTCTTCTATAGTACCGTCTTTCTTTTTACATGCACACTTCTTTTCTTCTTCTGGATCACATGGGCATTTACCGTTCTCATCTTTTTCCATATAAAAGTCACCATCAGGGTCTTCACATTGACAACCATACTCTAAACTAGTACCTTGTATGCCTGTAAGTTCTCCAGCAGTAGTATTACCATATGTACTTTTATAACTACTATTAGGATCTAGTTCATTAGCTGAAAATATACCATCACCATTTAAATCTAAATTTGAAAAATCATCTATAGGAGATACATTAGTACCAAGATATCCTGCCATACCAGTTTGATCTGGATCCCCTACTTGCATTTCACCTTGAAAGTTTCTAATAGCAAACTGTGTGTCTGCATCATAACCTCCTGCATTATTCATCATATTAGCATATGCATGAAAACCTGCTTGTTGAGCAGCTCTACTATTTTTATTATCACTAAAACCATCATCAACGCCTTGCTCTAAAGGTTGTCCTATACCAGTTGCTATTTGACCTAAAGAAACATTATTAGGATTTACTATGTTACCACTTTGATCTCGTCTACCATATTCTTCTGCAAGATGTTTTTTAGCAGCTTTAAATTCTGATTGACTAGTTATAGGCTGCCCTGTTGCAGGGTTTATTACCTCCATACCACTATTAATACGTCCCTCAACATCAGACCAACTTCTAAAGCCTTTTCCACTATTACTAAATAGCACAGGATCAATTTGTTTAGCTTTAAACATAAGATTCCTTTTCTGCATATTCATAAAATTATCAATAGCAGCATCTTGATCAAAACCTTCTAATGAAGCTTGATTTGCTGTCTGACTAGCAGAATTTGAATAACCACGAGAGTCTTTTACAGAATTTTGATATTCTTCATAAAACTTTTCTCTAATTTTAGGATCTTTAAAACCTTCTTGTAAAAGATGATATTGAATAGCTGCAGCTTCACCACTAGGTGTAGTACCAAAATCAGCACCCATAGTTGCTTCATCATACTCTGGCCTTACTCCTGTATTATATTTAACAACTTGTTTTCTACCATCATTGCCTATTCTAATAACTTTTTTACCAGCTTGATTTGCATCCCAAACTTTTCTATCATAGTCTGGATCATCTTCACGTATCTCTATACCACCCTGCGCTTTAGGTATTGCTCTACCATACTTAGCTTCTGGTAAATCATAGAATGGCATATCATAACCACCCATTGCCATACCGTATGCAGCCAAAGGTGCAGGTGGTCCACTATGAGCCTGTTTCTGTTCATCAGGCGTTAAAGAATTCATTTGTGAAAATGGTATATGAGCAGGGGGTTTATAAAATTCTCCAAAGCCTTTTCCAGCAAAATCTCCTTCTGGTGTATACAAAGATCCTGATTTACCTACTCTATAATCAGGATGAGCATCTAAATACTCTTGACCATTTGGTACATTTCCAGTTATTCTACCTTCTTTATTGTAAAGTTTGTATTGTGGTTGTGGAGGATTAGGTACTCCTCCATCTGCATATTCACCACCATATTGACGGTTTTTTTGCTGTTCTAATATAGGTGGTTGAATTTCATACTTTTCTAAAGCTTGATAAAACTGATCATATTCATCAGCCCATTCTGTATTATGAGGACCTTCTGTTAAACCTTCTTGCATTAATTGTACAATACCTTGCAAATGATCTGGGTTATCATAATCTTTTACTAAACAATCTAGACAAAACTTAAAGCTCCCATCAGGGTTCATCATGTCAGGATCTTGATTCCACATGTCAGGATTATTTATAAAATAATCATACTCACCTCTTGCATAGTCATAAAAACTTAAAGGGTCTTGTTCTACTTCAGCTTGATTTACTGTAATGGGACCACCATCTTGAGCTCTTAACATTCTTCCACCAAAGGACATTGGAGGTTGTTGCTGTGGTTGTGCTACAGGGCCTTGATTCATTTCTTCTGCCTCAGCAACACCTTCTTCCATTCCTTCTTCAGGACCAGCTTGTTGTTGTTCTACTTTTTGAGAAAGTTGTTTATTAACGTTTTGTAACTGAGGATCTATAAAATCTTCTTGTTTTAAACCTAATATTCCCATTGCAGGTTTTGCCGCTAAAGGTATACCTTGAGGCATGCCTTTCATAGATTCTTGTACTAATGCTAACTCACCTAATTTAATATTATAATTTTTAATCATTAACTCAGCTGTTTTTTTAGACAAGTCATCTGAATTAGGATCTTCTAATATTTTTCTATAATTATTAATATCATACTGTTTAGCAATCTTAGCAGGTGTCAAAGATTTTTTTTCATTCTTACCAAAACGCTTTAATAATTTTGGTTCTTTTATTTTCATTGATCTAGTGTCACTAAAAATAAATGTATCTTCAGGAAGACTTAACGGAACTCCTCCACTGCTATGTCTAGGGCCTTTTATTACTTGATGTTCTGGAATACCATCTCCATTTAAATCACCAAATACAGTTTCACCACCTTCTGCTTCTACATTAGCATCTTCTCTAGGTACACCAGATATAAACTTGTTTAAGTTTAATCCAGGTTGAGAACCATTATTATTATAATCTCCGCCACCCATAGTAGCTTGATCATTAAATAAACTATAGTCTACCTGTTTTCCGACTTTAGCTTTAGGTAATTTTTTAATTCTTACTCGTCTTTTCATATTACATAAAATCTAATTGTACCCCATTGGCAAGTAAATACTCTATTAATTCTTCTGGTAATTCGTATTCACCATCTTCTTCTAAGCCTTCCATATAACCACCTTCTTGCATGAATTTACCATACTTAGCTGTATTCATACCAGTATAATCCATTTGACCCATTTGATCAAAATTCTTTAGACCAAGTTGCTTACCTGCTATATCAGCTTCTTCACCTTTATAAGTCTTAACTGTATTAGCATATAAGTTTTCTGGTCTAGTCATTTCATCATTATAGTCAGCATAATCATTCTTTGTATTAAATCTAGATTTGAGCCCAGCAACACCTCGTATACCAGCAATAGCTGTATTAGCTAATGCTTCTCCATCAGTAACTTTAGTTCTTCTTTTTGCTTTATTCTCTACTTTAACTATTTCAGAAGGGTCATTTTTATTAGGTTTAAAATTACCATACTGATAGTCATCAAAGTTTTGTTGAATAGGGTCCACAGCTTGATTAGGGTCTACATTTATATTATTAGGTTGTGAAGCAGGATTTATACTAGGTGTATTATTATTCATAAATGCACCCATACCACCCATCATACCTTGATTAGGATCTAAGTTAGTAATTTCTGCTTGAGGATTAACTGCCATATTAGGCGAATTTGCATTTACACCCATGTTATTAGTAAAACCACCACTTTGATATTCTTCCGCTCTATTAGCTTGTCTCTCACCTCTTCTAATTTTACCAGCTCCTTTACCTTTATATTTAAAAGGATTACCTGTTAAAAATGGGACATCACCTTGAGGATTCTGTTGAGCTCTTTTATTATCTTTAGCTACTTGTCTTTCACCTCTTCTAATTTGTCTTTGAGCAGATCCTTTAAAATCACCATACTGATCATTAAAGGATTGTCTCATTTGTCTTTTACTAGGATCAAAACTAATTAACTCTTTAGTAGCTTCATTTCTTGCATTTATTTGATCTTGTAATTCAGAAGATTGGCCAGAGCCAGATCCAGTAGTATAATAATCAGTTTTAGATTTTACATAAGGTGTTCTACCAAACATTCTATTAGCTGGAAATAATGTATCACGCAAACGACCTCTTCTACCACTAAATGTACCATAAGGAACTGTTTGTCTATTGTAATTTATTTTAGAATCTCTAATGTCATAACCTTCCCAAGGATCTACAGCGTTCTCTTCAGCAGCACCACCTTTTTGTGCAGCTGGTAATGCAGCACCTTCTTGAAGATATTGAAAGTCTTCTTGATCATCAACATAACCACCTGACTCAAAATTTAAATCATCAACTTGTCTATTTTTACCTAAACCAAATTGAGGAACTACAAAATCATAAGGATTTTTTGGAGATTTTCTACCTAGGCCCCAGTTACCTTCTTTCCAAAGACTTTTAGCAGCAGGACTTAATTCAGAAGGAGCTTCTGTCAAAGCTTTTTCACCAAACTCTAAAATAGGATAAGATGATTCAGTACCAAATCTATTATCTATTGTACTCTTTTGAGTCATATAGTAATCTCTTCTTAGTCTATTAAGATCCCCTATTAATTGTTCAGCTCTCATAACCTTATCTTGTTCACTTAATCCAAGGTATTCTAATTGTTCTAATTGAGACGCTAACTTCTTTTTCCAATAACCTTCAGTTAATAAATCTTCACCTGCAAGTCTACCATATCCTGTAAATAAAGGATTTTCAAAAACACCATATGCTTCTGGGTTTGTCATTATTTTACCAAACATACTATCTTGTAAAAGCTTAGAGTCTATAGTAAGATTATCTGAACCTGTACCTATAGAACCTATTGGCATAGTACGTAATTGTTGAGCTTGAGCTTTTGTTGCAGCAATCATTGCTGATGGATCATAAAAATCTTTTGCATATAAAGAAGGTATTAAACTAGCAGTACCTATACCTGCATTATCTAAACCATAATAACCTTGCTCTGTTCTAGAAAATGGATTTTCTAACATACTTGCAAATCTAGAAGCAGCAGCTGCCTCTGATATATCTTCATCAAACATCATTTCCCCTCTTAGATCACCTGAAGCTAACATAGGTGCATCATCTACAGTCATAAGACCTTGCCCATAAGAAGCGGCCTCTTGCAAATCTGCAGCCTTAGATGAATTAGGACCTCTACCTTGAGCAATTCTATTTAAAATACCTTCCTTACCTGGTGTACCAGGGAATAGTAATTGTAAATCTGCATCACTTACGTGACTAGTTAAAGAAGAATTTAATTTCTTTTTTAATGTTGCATCATTTGCAGTTTTAGCATACGCCTGATCTCTAAGAAGACCTCTAACTTGACCTAATTGTTTAAGCTCATCTCTTTGTAATTTGTTAAAATTTTTAACTGGTTTTAAATCAGGATAAGCTTTTGCTAATTTTTTTAATATACCACCTTTCTGTGCTTCTGGTATATTAGATTGTTCTTTTTGAACCAATCCTTCTGCCATCTCCATAACTTTAGGATCACCTAATTTTTGAGCATTATCATAAATCTCTTCTCCTAATGCTTTTGTAGAAAGTTGTTTAAGAGTTGAAGTAAAATCATTTTTTCTTGCTTTAATTTCATTTGTTAAAGTATCCTGTCTATTACCAGTGCCAGCAGATTGAGAATCCCCACCCTCTTGTTTCTTTAATAAAGATCTCACAAACCTTTTTTTAGTCATACCACCAGTTTGCATTTGTGATATATCATTCCAAGAAGGTTCATTTGAAGATATATACTCTGATAAATTAGGAAATTTTAGTTGTGGTGATTCATCATTAGAATCCATATACTGATCAAAAGGTATAGGCTCTTGTTGCTGTTCTAATTCATTAGGTTGTTCTTGCATCATTTCAGGACTTTGCATATCACCACCTTCTTGCATAGATAACTGTGAAGTTTGATCTTGCGCCATCATTTGTGACTGATCACCCCCAGAGTAAGCATCTTCTTCATAGGGCTCTTCTGACTGAGCTAAGTCTCCCATTTCTTGTGGTGTACCAGAAGGTTGTTGTCCAGCTTGACCTTGACTTGATGTTTGTTTAGCTATTTTTTCAAAATACTGTGGATCAAATAAACCCGCCTCTATCATTTTTGTTATAACAGAAGTCATAATAGAACCAGCCATTTCTTTATCTAAACCTGAAACTAATAAGTTTTCATAAACATCTTCTGGTTTCATATCAGAATTAAGCTGACTAAATACATTTTCTGAATATGCATCAAGCAATCTATTTTGAGTTAACGCACCACCATTTTGAAATTTAGATAAAAACTTTTTTGTTTTATTTAAATACTTACCTTTATTAGTAGGACTTTTATAAATTCTTACTTTCTTTTTCATCTGTAATATTATATATTAATATACTAAAATTTAAGTTAACATTTAAACTATATAAGTTTATATGTCTTCTATAACATATCCTTGTTTTACTAAGTTATCTATTTCTTTTTGACTAAGTTCTGCTTCTACAGAACCACCTTTTTGAAATGTTATTCTATGGCTATTATCTAACCACTTAATATCTTTTTTCATAATACCACTATGTGGTAAAAGAATTCTTCCTTGAGAATGTTCTTTTCCAAAAAGTTCTGCAGGTGCGCTAGAATAAGATCTTTCTGTAGCCATAATTGGTAATCTTTCATCTGGATGAATTTTCGCTTTATCATACATTTCGTCCATTTGTTTTTGTAGATATGAAGCTCTTAATTCTAATTTTTTTTTCCAATCTACTCCTAATCTGGGATCACCTAAAAACTGTTCAAGTCTACCCATACCATTTGCTTCTTCATAACCTAAAAAAATAGGATGAGGAACAACACCTAATTTATCAGCTCTTCTACGATCAGTAGCTCTAAGTATTCTTGATGCCTGCATAGGAAATGAATCATCAGAAGTACCTAAAGATCCTGTTACAATACTATTTGGGGAAGCTCTATGAAATTTATTATTTAATTTACTAGTATATGCAGCTAACATTTCTTCTGCAGTACCATACCTATTAGCTACTAATAAAGGGATACCTTCCTCAATATTATGTACATCTCTAAAATCTTGATGACTACCATACTGAAAAAAAGGTTGTTCACCCACCCCTAAATCAGAAGCTTTTGTTCCAGTAGGGGTCCACGATGAAGAACCACTTTCAAACAGATTATTTCTATTCAAATGCTCCATTACTTCTTTTAAAGGTGTATCACGAGGGTCAGCTTCAAAAATTGGTTTTGATACATTTCTTCTAAGTTCAGTACTTTCAATAGCAGCAACTACTTTGTTAAGCAACTGTTCCTTACTTAGATCATTTAATGAATTTCTTACTTTAATTAAATAGTCAGAATCTATTTTTTCTTCTACCATATAATTACCATACCCATCTACTCCTGGTTTAGCAGATTTAAAAGCGCTATTTTCAAAAGTATCCATTCTGTAACCATCTGCACCTCTAGCATTAGGATTAGAAGCTATAATATTAACTAATTCTTCTTTAGTAACATCGTTATTTTTTAAAGCTTTTTTAAGTGAATGCATTGCCCTATTTTTTTGAACTTGTTTAAATGCATCTAACTCTTTTTGTGTAAATTGATTATGTGCTTTTGGTATACCAGTATGACCGTAAGCACCCATAACACCTTGAAGATCTCTAAACTTTGCAAATGTACGATCATCCATAGCTTTTGGTAGAATAAGTCCAGGAGTTCCTATAATTTCTCTTCTAGCTTGTGCTAAAGATTTAATTATACCTCCCCCTCTTTGAGCTATTGGTATTTCTCTTGTAGTATTAGTACCACCTTCTTGAAAATCTTCAGGTTGTTCTAGTTCAGGTTGTAATCTATAATTAGTAGTAAGCTCTTCTCCTGGTTCTAAATCTCTATTAGCAAAGACGTATCTTTCATTTCCAATTTTTTTACTATACATTGTTGGGGCCTCTTCATTATGGTTATGCATTCTACCTAACTTAGAAGCAGGCTGATCATCTCTATGAGCTAAACCAATTACATCACCTTTTTTAAAACCTGTAGTAGTAAACATACCATCACCAGCGCCTTTTATTTTAGACTTACCTTTAGTTATACCACCCTTTGCATACCCTATTATGTCTTTAGCCGAGTCTTTAAAAGCCCCAACTATATCTGCAGCTTCAAAACCTTTTTCTACTAATCCGTGTACAGCTGGCTCTCCTACATCTTCAAATGATAATGGTAACAAAGCTGATTCCATTTTAACACCACTAAAAGCTGGATTATTAAAAGTCCCACTCATATAATCTTTAGGACCTCTATTTAAACCTGTAGATGAGTTAACAGAAAATGGTTTAAATCTAAAATTTTTAACACTATTAGGATTAATTCTTCTTGATGCACTTCCAATAGTTTTTTTCAAACCTTCTTGTAAAAATTTTTTCCCACCAAGCGCTTTACCAAAAGCTAAATTTAAAGCTGGTGCAAAAAAGTCCATCTTATCAATATCTCTATGAATTTTCTGGGAATCATAAGCTGCAATATTACCTAACCCTTTAATACCGTCTGCAAGCATTTGAGCACCCATCACTCCACCTAACACAGGAGCAATATAAGAAGCACCAGTTCCACCTTGCATAACCATATTATCATGCCAAATACCAGCAGAAGAATCTTCTTCCTGCATACGGTCAGTATTACCATACCTAGCAAGATGGCCAAGTGCGTCAATAGGATGTAAAAACTTCTTGAGAGTACTAGCTTTTCTATATGGGTTTTTAATATTCCAAGATGCATCATTTGCAGCCTTTTCTTCATCACTTATACCCCTCATTCTATGGTTAGGTACCATCCATTCATCATCTGCTCCTCTGACCATACCTGCCTTTTCCATTTCAGCATCATAGTTTTTTTCTTCTGTAAAAGCATAGTTATCTTCTAAAGATTGCAGATCTCTAATTAATGCAATCTTCTTACCTTTACTTAAGTCAGCATCATTTACAATCTCTTGATAACGATCTTGAAGAGCTGTTCCATATTCACGAAGATTAGAAGCTTGACTTTTAGTACCCATGTCTATTTCTTGTTCTGCCAATCTTTTATCAGAATAAGGTGAAAAAGTATCTGACACAACCTCAGAATTTCTTACAGAATCATATTCTCTATTAGCTTTTAATGCTCTCTCCTCTTCAATATCAATAGCCTCAGTAAATAATTCTGGTAAATATTTTCCCATTTCAGTATTATAAAACTTAAGAACTTCATCTTGAGTTTTTACAGCATCATCATAAAAGATATTTTTCAATCCTTCTTTAGTACCCATACCTTTTTTATAAAGCTCATCAATAGCTTCTTCAGGACTTTTTCCCTCATCTATTAAATTATACATAGCATCTTTATTGCCAGCCATGTATTGTTCTTTACTAAAATCTAAAATGGGTTTAAAATTTCTTTCTAAATCTTCTATGTTACCAAGGTTCATTTTTTCAGACATCTGTTGAGGTCTGATTCCTTGATTATAAACTTTATCTGAAATATCTGCTAAGTCATAAGTTTCAAAAGAAACACTACCATTTTCTTTTTCTCTAGGAACTGCGTATACACCTGCAGCTATAGCTTTATCTTGAAAAAATTTATTAAAACCTTCTATTGTTGGTACTTCCCCAGACTCTTTCATTTGATCAGAATATGAGCTATACATTTCTTTATATATTGGCTCATCAGGAGTAAACATAGATTTTGATTTTATATCATATTTAGATTTCTTTTTCTTTGGTTTACTACCTCCATCTTGCATTTTAGGTAATGCTGTTATTTTATATTTTTTCATATCTCTTCTATTGTATAACCTTGTATTCTTAATTCTTCTACCATATCTTCCGTAACTTCATCTCCTAGTTCTAATGAACCACCCTGTGGACCTCCGTGTTTAGCAACATTTAAATCTTGCTCTACATCATTTAAAGCTATCTCATTTAGTAATTTAGTTACTGTATCTCTTTTAGAACGACTCTCATTAGCTCCTGGTATTGAATCTAATACATGCTGTATATGTGCATTCTTCATAACATCAGGATTCTTTAGCATAAGATTATACATACCATCTATAAAATCTTCTTCACCAGGTTTCCATATACCAGCTTTTTCTAGTTCGTATCTTAAAGGAATAAGTCTATTTACAAATTCAGTTGGATTATTCTTATAGTAAAAAGGCATATCACTTACTACTGATTGTGCATATGAATCAACGGGTACATCATATCTTGCACCAAGACCTTCATAAGCTTTATTAGTAGAATCATATATAAGCTTTTCTGTTTTATAAGGAATTCTGTATCCACCATCATCTGCTGCATGTCCTATTTCATGTAAAGGTGTTGTATTAAAACCTTCTGCTGGATCCCAATTATCTGGTCTATACTCAGGTTCTAAATACAAGTTACCTCTTTTATTTGAAGGATAATATGGTTTTGTAAGTTTTCCTGTTCCTATATTTCTATCAAAAGTGTCTGGTTTTACTTTCTTAGGAGCGTACTCTCCTGATACATTAGTAAAATATCCTTCTAATGGTTTATCAGGATACTTTATATTTACATTTTTAACATTACTTAGTCTAGCATTTTTTTCTGCTTCTAAATCTTCATTTGAATAATCTGGAAACTCTTTACTTAATCTTTTTAAGTACATAGGAGATTGAATATAATTTATCATCCAATCTCTTTGAGTTTCTGCATTTTCTTGAGGAGGATCATGTGACCCACCGTGTGCAAACCTTGGAACAAAATCTTCTGGATACATTTGTTCTTCTTCAGGAAGCTCATACCTTATCCTTCTAGTAGTTTTCTTACCAAAAGGACCTCTTCTTATTTTACCCTTCTTATTTACTTTATAATGTGTTTCTTTATCTACTACACGTTTAGCTTTATAGTCATTATTAAAATCTTCTTCAGGAGTTATTGTCTCTCCAGTAATTGAATTAGACATAAATGAAGGTTCTATAAAAGATAACTTTTCTATTTCTACTTCAGGTTCTACTTCAGGTTCTTCTTCTACCCTATTAGAAGGTAATAGATCATCTGAAGGGTCTTCACCATTCTCTTTGTAGTAATCAGTAGCAAAGATAAAATCTTCTATTGTAGGATATTTATCATGATCTACTTCTGGATAAATATCTTCAATAGATCTTCTTTTATTAACAGGTTCTATATTTTCAATTTCAGTATCATCATCTATTGTTAGAACATGGCAATTACCTTTCTGACAAATCATTTTATCTACCATATCATCAGAGTAACCTTGTTTTTTACCCCGTTTAATAGTACTATCAATATCATCTACACTTTGAAACTCTTGAGTTAAAGGGTCATCTGAAGGATTCTCTACTTCATAAGGTGTTGGTACAACACGTACTTTTTTACCATCAGAAACTATATTCTTTATTTTCACACAATACTTACCATTCCATGCTTGACCTGTAGGACAACTTTCAACTTCTACACCTCCACCTTCTGCCATTTCTTCTACTACATAACCACCATCTACATATTTTTGTATTTCTTCATCATCTAGTTCAGCGTTTATAAACATAGGAGATACACGTTTGTAATTTTCATTAGCAAAGTATCTTGCATCTTCTTCTCTATCAAATCTTATTGCCTCATTATCTCTGGGACCTGTCATTTCTAAAGTACCATCTACATCTTGTATTTCAGGAATAGCATAGTTATCATAACTTGACATATAATGAGTTCCCGTTCTACCATCACCAAAGTCATATGGATTATCTACAGGAGCAACCATTCTTTTAGCTGCAGGGTTGCCTTTTTCATACTCATATGCTAATCTTGCTTTCATCATAGCATTCATAGCATCTTCATCTACTGGAGCTTCTTCTGCTCTAGGACCTGAAGTATTTATTGGACCACCTTTTTGTCTAATTAAATCTAAGTTAGGTTCTGCTGTTTTCCACCACTTTTCTGAGAATGGTAGACCAGCTGGAAATATGTCAGGACGCCCATAAGGATCAATTCTTAAACCACCCCTAAAATAGGAACCAGGAGTTTGTAAAATGGCCCTTGCATCATATGGATTAGTCTGGTCCAGTTTAGAACCTAACTTATCAGCCCCATCCAACATCCAGCCTCGAGGATCTGGAAGATAAGCTTGATTTCTTTCTGGATGTATAAAGGTAGAACCAAACTCATTTTGAAGAATATTTCCCATGTCCGTAGCTGTATACTCAGATTGCCTTAAACTTTGCATTAAAGGATTTGTATAATCAAAAAGTTTAAAAGGAACATCTGAAACACCAGTAATAATATCAGGATTAAATATAGCTAACTCATCACCACCTAAATCTATTATACCATCTATACCATATTTAGATTTTAATATTGCTGCCTTCTCTGGGGTCATTCCCATTTGACCACCAATATGAGGCCCTGCAGTCATCTCAGTAACATTAATGCCAACATCCCTAAGAGCATTAAGAACATACGGACTTTTACCACCAACTAATCTAGCATTAGGAGAAAGTCCTATTTCTTTAATTGTACCAAGATTACCTGGTCTCTTAGAAGGATCACGCAACATGTCCATTATAGCACGTTCTCTAGTACCATCATATTTTAATGCAGCTTGACTACCTTGATTTTTATTAAGAGCTCCAAAGAAACCATACTCTGCTTTGGAATTACCTGCCTTATTACCAGTTGAAGTCCAGCCTTTAAGTACTTCAGGATCTAATTTTGAACGGTCAAACTCAAGATTTTCTAAACTAAAACCTGGACTTGTTGAACCAATACCATGATAAAAACCTCCAAGAGGTTCTATTAGAAAACCATCTTTATCAAACTGTAAACTATCACCTCTATTTAGGTCAATAGCATAAGGATTTTCTAAATAACTTTCAGCATTACTTTTTAAAAGATCTGCTTCCTCTTTAAGATGTTCTGTAAAAGCCTGCAATCGCTCCTCATCGTCTCTTTTTAATACACGAACATTTCTATCTTGAGAACCCCTAAGCCTACCACCATCTGTAATGTTCAATCTCTCACCATCATGAGTAAGTTCTACACCTGTCATAATTGTTCGTGACTTAGGATCTGTAGCTTCTAATAATCTTCTCTGAGCTTTTTTAATAGCTGGTATTGTAATATCAGATGATCTTATTGCATATTTTTTAAAATCTTTAGCAGCGCTCTTTATAACATCAAGATCTTTTGCTTTTAATATCTTTTTAGAATTCTTTGCTATAGCTTTTAAAGCACCACCACCTTGAAAATATTGAGCATTAGGATTATAAACCCTTCCTCTACTAGGTTTAGCAAAAAGATCATTAACTGTAAATAAAGAATTAGTAGCAGATAAACTTTTGCTATACCTTTTAGATCTATACCGATCTTTTAACTCTCTATCTATTTCGCTAAGTACCTTTTTATTATAAGACATTATCTAGGGGACATTTGATTTTTAGTATTTACGATCTTAAGAATCATATTTATATCATTACATTCTTTTCTTGTTAGTGTTATAAAGTTAGTATAATGTCTGAATTTTTTTCTCTGTAATTCAGATTTATTATAATCTAAGTTATCTTGATTAAGAATTCTTTTATAGCCATTCTGTGGAGTGACCCAAGTATTTTTAGAATCATAGTTACCCTGTAAAATAGTAGTACCAGGTATTACTGGTCCTGTTGGTGGGTAGTCTGATCCTATTGGAAACTCTGCTCTATCTTTAGTTATATCCCAAAACTGATTAAACCTGTACTTCTGTTCTTCCTTAGAAGAAAGTATATCATAAGAAGATAAGTTACCTGCAAGTTTAGGATACTTTAATGATTCTATAATATTATTTTTAGGATATGTATTAAGATTTAAATATCCTGAAACTTGTTCTGAATTATATATTACAGCCTGATCAAAGTTATAATCTAACACATGATGTTGATCAATACAATTGATACCACTTCTTCTATAACACTCCATTATGTATGTTAAAGATCTAAGCGTTACTACATTCTGACCTGTCAAAGACGGTATCTCAATCTCAAAACCATGTTGTTCCCCGTAATAATTACAGAAACTATTGCATAAATAATTATGTCTCCATAGCGTATTATTCTTTGTAGATATAAAATAATCTTTAGTACCTAAACTAAGATCTGGGTGCCAATCATGAAAGCTAACAAAGAAATTACTTTTTGGATCATAACTTACTGTCCAAGATGCATCTTCAAAAATTCTTTCATCTCCTAATTTATATGCTGCATTTTGATTACCATCTAATATAAACACATCACCTGTACCATCTCCTCTTAATGATTCATATGTAACTCTACCTTTAAATTCATCTTTTAGATAATAATCTTTTTTGCAAAAATAAAGCATAGTACTTGCATTACCATAAATGGTTTGACAGCCAATACCTGCTACTGGATTATCTTGATATGGGTAATCAGGAAAATCTTCAGTTAATTTATATGGCAGAAATAATGCAAACCACCACTTCATTCCTGAATTAGAAATCTCAGTTAAACCTTGCCCATAAGAAAAAATCTTACCTTGATCCTGACTCAAATAAAATATACCTACAGGAGATGATATAACAGATAGTCTATTTTGACAGGAACCATATTCATATGAATCATCTGCAGCAGAAACATTCTGATTTGGTTGGCTAAATAAACCACCATCACCTATTGTAATTTTTGTACCAAGATCTGTTTCTAATGTATCTACACCTTGATACATTATAGGTGATTCATTTTTAAAAGTTATAAATATACCACTATCATTAATTTTCTTAACACTATTTATCTCACTCTTAAATGATTTATAGTTATTAATTAAATATATAAACCAACTATCTTTTACCGACTCATCTTGAACAGGAAGAGAATAAATCAATCTATCAGGAAAATAAGTAAAACATAAGTCAGCTACAATAGGGTTATAATTTCTAGACTGTAAAAACCCTTGTGAAAAATATTGATTATATAACTTAGATATACTCAAAGAATAATCATATCTATAATCTGTACTTTGTCCTATTATATTAGGGTTTGTATCAAACATGGCTATATAATCAGTATACCTATATGGATTATAATGCTTTCTAGCAACCTCATCTGCTTGTTCTCTAAAGTCTGTAAGAACATCTGTTTCTACAAAAAAGTCTCTAATTCCTGAGTTAGCTAAATAGAAGTAAGCTTGTTTAATTGAGAAAACACCTTTTTCTTTATCTTGAAGTAATCCAAATAAACCAGTAGGTTCTCTTTTATCATTAGTATAGTTATAAAATCTATTACTATTTACACGGTAATCTAAATTATAAAACGCTGAAGGTAAAGCCCCTTCACCTACAACATCTTGACTACTTAGATTAAATGCAGTGCTCAAATCTCCTACATCATACTTTTTACTATTTATTGAAAATCTAGCATCAGGTATTTGATCTCTTAAAAAGTAATTAAATTCAAAATCATCTGGTTGATTATATAACCAATCATAATAGAATAACATTGTATTCTTTTCAGTATATCTTGTTATATATGTGTCACCTCCAAATAAAATATTTGTTTGCTCTATTCTTCTAAATGGATATAATCTATTATTTAAAGGACAAGTATATGACAAGTCTAAAGGATTAAAATCAGATACATTCTGCTCACACGGGGTTATTACAACTTGCTTAACTGAATCTAGTTGTCCATATTGATTTCTTATTCTTGACCTTAACCCTCCATATTGACTAGCAATTGGTAAGCCAAAAGCATTTCTAGGATTTTTAAAAGTTGGAAGTTGCCCACTACCTGGAACTAAAGGACTATTGCCATTTTGTACTAAAGTACCTAATGTAACTAATGATGAATCTAACTCATCTAAAAGTTTTGGTCCTATAGTAACCCCATCAGAATAATTCAGATCATAATAAGGTCCTGACTTAGTTCTTATTGTTACTGCTTCAGGTCTTTTTAAATTATTAATTGATAGATTTCTAAAAGTTCCTGTATTATCTTGATATCTTGGAACCTCTTGAAAATTATTTTTAATATAAAAACTATCATCTATACTAAATCTGTAAAGATCAGTAAACGCAGGAGCATCCATTTTAGAATAAAAACCATGACTTACTTGTTGTAATGCAAATTGTCTTTTAGGAGTAAATGAATATAACAATTCTAATACAGCACTAGCTCCTTCAGAGAAATAATATGATATATGATTAAGAGCGCCTAAAACTCTAGCTACTGGTCCCAAATATGCCCAATCAGCAAGTTCAACATCTATTGTAGTATAGGGTACAGTATTAGCACCAGTTACTGCGGTACCACTCATTGAAGCTTGAAATGTCGCATCAATAGCAGCACGACCTGGTGTTATATATGGAGGAACTAAACTTGCTAAAGCATCAATTGCTCCAGCACCAGTTGAGTAGTAAGTTTGTAAAGCCACATTTCTAGCTGTAACAGCAGCAATAACTCCAGCTTGACCAGTAGCATAAAGAGCTGATGATGCACCAACAGCATCTCCTGGTAAACTACCAGATGTCCATTCTTGTTTTTTCTCTGTTTTTTTACCTATTAAAGATATAGTGACTGCAGCAAGACCAGAAACAATGATTGGTATTAATGCAGCATTAGTAATCATTCTAAATTCAGGATGATCACTTGGTTCTTTAAACTGTTGTGTACTAATACCTGATATATGACCATATAATTTAAACTCAGTAGTGTTTAAAAATGGATTTCTAAAAGTAGTTTCAGGTGAATGAAAAGTAAAAATATCAGTAGGTATATCCTGATTAATTACATCATCTTCATCATCTGTATTTTTTATGTAAGGATCATTATAATTGTAATTATGATCAGAACTATCAGTAGAATAACCTAAAGGGTTAATAGAGTTAAATGGATAATTTTGATATAATCCTGTTTGGTTTTTTTTAACACTACCCTTGAATTTAAAAGTTCTAAAGTTATTTACCATACCTTTAGCAAGGATGGACTTGTTACCTTCTCTAGAACCTCTTAATATTTCATACCCTACAATACCTGGTATGTCATTACCATCTTGATCTTTTGGTAAAACTATGTCTTCAAAAAATACACCAAGTAATCTTATTTTAAAATCATCACCGTCATTAAGAGGATCAGCATTTGGTTTAAAATGCACAACTGTTTCTGATGCGCTATTATTTATGAAGTCTGATGGAAACTTATGGTGTCTTATAGGTTTACCACATAAATCAAATTCTGTTGACTGCCCTTCATTACCTGTCCAGCAATATTCACTTGGGTTCCAAATGTCTGGTCTATTTTTAGGATAATATTCTGTTGATTCCCAATAACCCATATCACCAACTGCAATTACTTTACCTCCATCATTTGTTTGTGAACCTATTAGTGAACTAGTACTAATGCTAGCAGTATTAATAACTTCAAAAGCTTTATCTTCTTCAGTTAATGAATTTTGATTTGTTAAAACATCATCTTCAAAAACTGTTTGTGTAATATTATTTTGATCAACATATTGAAACTCTTTAGGAGATCTACCAGGTATGTGATAAGAAGATGATTTATCTCCTGTATCATATACCCATCTAATAAAAAAGCTGTAAACCTCATCCCTTAAGTAATTACCTTTACTACCTCCTTTGTTATAATATTCTGCAGGATATTCTACTGAAGACCATTTAGTTTTAATTAAGTTTGCTAAAGGTTGATAATTAAAATCAAACTTAGATCTAGGTGCCATTCTTAATAAATAACCATTAGCATCTGTTATTTGATCAGATGTTTCAAACACTGGAGTTACAACAGGTAATTGTTCAATTGGTATTGATATTAGACTCGCATTAATTTGATCAACAACAATTCTTTCTTTTGTTGTAGGATAAAAACCTAACTGAACAGCTACAGTACCTTGATTTACATTTTGTACTAATACACAAACAAACTCGTCAAAGTTTTCTGTATCAGCTTTTACATTTATTGTTAAAGAACCAGATAAATCATTTTCTGCCCAAACAAATTGATTATTACTTTGAGAAAAATAGTCAGTAACTTTTTGACCATTAATTGTGTATGCAATTAAAACAAAGTATGTACCATTAGCAATAGTTCCTCCTGAGTCACCTAACTCAATAGATAAGCATGGAGTTTCCATTAATCTAGCTAATCTTATTTTATCACAATCTAATGTATTTATGTTATTGCAAATATCACAATCATTTACAATTTTACATTCTTCATTCCATTGTACTCCTGGCCATAAAAATTCTGTATCTACACCATTACTATAATAGTTATTACCTAAATATTGATATGATGAATCAGGCCATGTTTTAGAATCTCCAACATTTAAAAATCTATCTGGATTATTACCATCAGCCCAATAAACTTGCCAAGTACAATCTACTTTTTCTCTAGATGACCCAGATATAAGAAAGCGCTTATCAAAACCAAGACAAGCATCTTGAACTATAATTCTATATGTACATGAGTCAGTTTCAAATAAACCTATTTCTGATGAGATAGGTCTTCCTGCAGAATCATGTCCTGCCGTATATATAACCCACTTGTCAGAATATAAATGTATACCTCCTATAATATGTTTTTCAGTTACCAATGTAGGCATAGTTGCTCCTGATGTACTACATAAGTAATTAGAAGACTCATTTGATATTGATCCTAAGTCACCTTCAATAGTACTATTAGTAGCATTAATTGCATGCGTCCACATTCCTTCAGTTACATAGGAAGGCTCAGAATCTTTATTAAGACCTTTTGTAAAAGAGTTTGTAATATCTTGGGAAACATTTTGTAAACTGTTATTTTTTTTGGCCATATCACATTACATTTCTATTATTACCTCTTCTAGAATTAGCTGGTGCATATGATGAAAACATATCATAATATCTAGAATACTGAGCTGTTCTATTAGCTTTCCAAATCTGTCTTATTTCTGCAAAATTAGGAGTATTAACAAAACTTAATGCTTGATTTCTTGCAGCTCTTAAGTCACCCATTATTAATTGTAATCTAGGAGCTACGTTTTCTCCATTTAAAGCTAAGTTTTCTAATATTCTTTTTTTAAATGCATATTCATAATATTCATTTAAAAGTTCATGATCAGGAACAAGTAAATTACCATCATCATCAACTAAATCACCTTGGTAATTAACATAAACAAACCCTTCATCAAACGTTGTATATAAAAAACCATGTTTAATATAACCTTCATTTGGAGCATTATAATATACATTTGGAGAATCACAGTCTACATTTTGACTAGCCTTCATTTGTAAAGGTGTTAATGTAGTATACTTTCTTATATTACTTGCATTGATTACTTGGATCAATTCATAAGCCTCCCCTTTGCAGTTCATAAAAACTCTAGGTTTAGTTAATTCATCCCCATAAGGTTGATCAGGATAATGAACTAAACAAATGCCACCATTACCTTTATCATCACAACAACAAGTTGGTGTACTAGGATTACATGCATCTGGAACACTTGCAGGAAAATCATCATATGTTTTAACAACCCTACTATCAGTAATAGGAACTTCTCTCATATTTGTACCACCTGCAAAACCATCATAGCCTACAGTAGTTTGAAAATTTCCACAAATTAAACCATAATTAAAAACTTTAAAGTCATCAGGCAACCTAACTTTTCCGTGACATACTTCTAAGATTGTTTCTCTTTGCTGATTAATTCTAAGCCCTAATTCAAAATTTAGCTTACGTGCTAGTTTAATTAAAGTCTGGGGTTCAATCATATTCTCTAGAGCAAACGTATTCATATCTACAGATACATCTTCTAAAAGTTGATCAAAGGTTCTATATTTAAGTGTATAATTAAAATCCATTATCTAAGTGCGTTTTGACCATCATCTAAATTATCTTGAGGAACTTGCATAGTCATTGTAAATTCTTTAATTACCATTTGCTCAATTTCAGAAAATAAGTATTCAGGAAAAGGTAAAGCTTGATCTTGTCTAATTTGACATTTTAAATCTTCATCACATTGATAAGGAGAAATGTCATCATCAAACACAGCCTCTACTCTAACAGCATCCCAATCTACATTAGGTAAATAAAGATAACCATTTAAGTACCAAAAATATGGCCGTTTGTTATATTTAAAAGTTGTTGATTTAGCAATTGAAGTCCAAGTACCTGGATCTGTTCTAAATACTTCTATTGAACTATCAATTGAAGATACTGTACGTATAATAGGACCAAACAGCCCATCAAAAATATCAGGCAAGCGTTCTTTAGTTCTTTTAAAGTAACATCCAGAGAATATACCCATGCATCCAGCTTCTACTTTATCTACATCAATAAGCTCCATCATAGGTAAAACAGAAAATATAGAACCTACTCTCATAAGTCTATATTGATTATCTTCTCTTTTTAAAAGAGTTTTACCATACTTAATTATTGAATAGTATAAAGTCCTATCTGTTAAAAAAGGATCTTCCTTAACAGCTTTAAGTGTATTTCTTACTCTTGATATAGATTCTCCAATTGTTGTCATATGTCAAATTCATTATAATTCTTTAGTTCGTTTTGAGTTTGTTTTAAACGCATTTCTTTATATCTTTCTCTTGCATATGACATTCTTAATTTCTTCAAAGGATCAACAACTAAATATCTATTCCAGTTTTCTGGGTATGTCTTTGAAACATTTCGTTTAAAGTTTCTGCATGCAACAAATCCCCAAAACTCTCTATTTTTAAATTTATGTTTTGGAGCATGGTTAGTATAAAATATTTTAGCTAACTTACCATCAGTCTCCCAATTCTTATTAGAAACCTGTACTCCATATTTACGGGACTTAGCAAAATCAATATTTTCTTTTTTACTATTCTGACAAGTACCTATAAATAACCATCCTAATTGTTGAGGTAGTTCTATACCATCTCTATTTTCTATAATTTTATCACAAACTTTTTCATTAAAAGATTTTATAATCTTTCTTAATTTACTATCATCCAAGTTTTTATACTTAGGATGTTTTATTTTAAATTTTTCAAAGAACTCATTATTTAAAACACTATAAACTTTAGGTCTAAATCTTGGAGCTTTTACATTAGGTTTGTTAAATTCCTTCATAATAATATAGTAAAAATTATTGGTTTTAACAAATGTAACCATAAAAACGAAACCCCCACTAGTGTGAGGGTTTTGCCATTGTTAGCCACAGAAACCAACAAACTGCGACAATATTATCCTATTACTACAATACGTGTAAGACCAGCTGCATCAGAACGTGTAACATTTACTGAGTTAGATAAATAAGTATCTACAGTAAAGTTTGCTGGATCAAGAAGTGTATTAGTTGAATCATCAATTACTTGAACTAATACAGCAGTTGATCCTAAGTTATGAGTTACAGTAACTGGATTACTTGTAGTAAGTGTATCTACTAAAACTACTTTTGTAGAAGATGTATTTGCACATACATAATCTACTAGTTTAGTAATCACTGAATCTAAATAATCATTACGAGATATTACAGTATCTGCGCCACAAGTGATATCTGCACCTGTGTACACAATACAAGAAGCATTAAATACTTCTGAACATGCAGGAGGACATGGTGGAACTACAGTGTAAGATCCAGATGTACATCCGCATTGTTGAGTTGAATTACAATTTGAACAAGCCATTTTTTTATTTTTTTTTTAATTTTTTATTTCATTTTTCTTACAAACAATTCATATGAATCATCTGCCGCTAAATAACTACTTAAATAATCCCACCTAGAATTAGGTAAACCTCCAGATTCATCATTTACAACTATTGCAAACTTAACTTCTAATACTGCACCTGCAGTTAACTGAATACCTAATTGAGTACCATTTATTACACACTTAGAAGTTGCAGTATTTGGAGCAAATATCATTTCAGCATAATTAATACATGTAGCACCACCACTTATATCTTGTATAGCAGCTATTACTGTTACTTTAGGAGTTGGTTTAGTTAAAGCAGTAATTTGTATTCTAGCGCTTGAATCAGAACCAGATTGTGCAATTGGAACTGCTATAAGATCAGAACTATCAAATGAACCAGTTGTATTTAATACAATTATAGAAGCAATTGAAGTATCTCCACCACCAACAGTAGTTATTTGTATTGTAATTGTTCCACTTGGATAAACTACAGTAAATATACCATCTGTATATCCCGCTCCAGGAGATGTTCCAGCAGCTGCTAGAACTGTTACTCTTGGTTGATCATTAGATGATACATTATCACCACCATACCATCCTTTACCTGTACCAAAAGGCGCTCCTTCACTAGGAGCATCTGGTAAAGGTAACGTTGTAATAGGAGCACTTAATTGAATTTTATATGATAAATCATATATACCATCTTCATTTATATTTATAAGCCCAATTCCTGAAGTTGTAACAGGCACTGTAAAAGTATCATATATAACAGCAGCAACTGGAAATTTAAATGGTACACCTGCACCGCCACAAATCCATCTAGCATCACCATTATTATTACCAACTACATAACCAGGTTCAGATAACCAAAGACCACTTGCTGAGTTTATATTACTTCCACCACCACCTAATACATTTACCCCCACTTCCCTAATTAAAGCATGTGGTTGATTTAAGTTTGCACTAAAATTATAATCAGGAAGACCTGTATTCTGAGTAAAAGATATTGTGTCAGTATTAGTAAAAGCTACTGTAGTAATATTTCTTAAGTCACATATAGCAATCCATAAATTTTGAATTGATTGAGCTAATGTTAACGGAGTTGTTACCCAACCAGTTGGTCCTGGATATGCGCTTGACATAGTACCAACACCAGCATCATTACCATCTACAATTGATGCAGATGATGCAGTTATACAAACAGGATTAAGAACAGCAGCTAAATCTGCTGCACTTCCGCTAGAGCCCCATAATGTTTCTATTGTTGCACAATAACCTATAGTAGCATCATTAACTAAGTAGTCTAAAACAATATCAATTGTTTCTGTTGCGGGAGCACCAGGTATAACTGAATCTAAACATCCTGTTGGAATTGATGGTATAAGTAATGAAGGAGGAACAACATTTTCTAATGCAGTTACTCTAATATCAATACCGTCTATTTGTGTTTGAAGATCAGCAATTTTGTCTACTAATGCACAAACTTTATTTGCAATAGCTTGTACATAATCAACAAGTTGCATATTAGTAGTAGTACCTTCTATAAAGCATGATGCAACAGATATTATACAATCAGGACAACCTGAAGCGTCCTTTGGAGTATCTGTAGGTACACTTTCTAAATCACAAATTTTATTAATTAAAAATTGTATTAATGCTTCAAAATCTTTTGGAGGACATGCAGAAGTAAAACCTAAACATGTTAAATCATAACTAGATACGTTAATTTGATCTAGAACAGTACATAGTTCAGTTGCTAATGCAGCAACTACATCTGATACTGAATCACCATTACATATCTTAATACAGTCAATATCAGGACCTTGCCATATAACACAGTTACTGGATATTGGGCTACAAGGTTTATTATCTAAGTTTAATGGTTTCATATGTTCTTCTAATTATAATATACAAATTAATTTTGAGAATTGCAAGTAGTACAAAGGCTTGTATTACCACAATTACAAGAGGTTTGGGGTGCGCAGTTAAAATAAGGATCTTTTAAAGCTTGCATATCAATTAAATTCTTTTTTAATGTCCAGTTTTGTAATTTCTCTGGGCAGCAATTAGATATACCATATCTTCCTTCTAAAGCTTTTTTATAATATATATCTGCAAACTCACATGTAATTTTATCATACTTATCTGCTGAACATATAGGAGTGTTATATCCTGGTTTTATTTTTCTATTCTGAGATGTAACTAAATTTTCAGGAGGGCATACACCATCTGTACAGTTACCAAAATATTCTGGATACCAAATAGGAGGGTCACCTTCTGTTACTGTAGGTATATTCCATTTCTTAATACAGTCCTTACCTAAAGTTTCTCCTGGTTGAACAAGCACCTCTACTGTAGCATCATCACAATTTAAATATGAAATAAGTACAGGTGTATCAGATACATTTGTAATTTTAGAACATACACATGGTAAGTCAGTTGTACACTCTGGGCAGGTACTATAAGTTTCTGAGACTACAATAGTAGATAATACTTCTGGTATTCTAGTTTCTTCTATACTCCAGCACTTGTCATCACAACCCTCAAACTTAATTATAGAGCCTATATAGGTGCTTAAATCATCTGTAGTATATATAATTGAACCGTCTGTACATTCAGTAAGCTTATAATAAGTTGAAGAACATTCTTCACAAGTTGTCCAATTAAATAAAACAGTAACGTCTATATCTGTTGGAGGTACAATATCAAGTTGTTCAACTATATAACAGCCGCAATTTTCTAACTCTACTATTTGATCTATATAAGCAGATAGATCATTTGTTGTATAAATTATATCTGCACTATTATCACAATTTGTAAGCTTATAAGAAGTAGGCCCTACACATGTTGGACAATCATCATATACTTCTAATACAGTTACATTAGTTGGACAATCATCACACCCAATTGTACATGTAGCCGATTTAGTACTAGAGGCAATACCAACTGGAGTTGAGTCAGGCCATCTTCCTGTACCCCAAGAAGCTAATATTGGACAATCTAGAATACCACTACTAATATAAGCTAATCTAGTTGCTACAGTTGAAACACTTACTTCCTGAGTTATATTCCAACTTCCTGGAAAAACATCTGCCCATATATAATAAGTAATAAGTGGAGCTCCTCCTCCTGAGTTTTGGGGTACTTCTAATTCCCAAACTTTTTCATTATTATAAATTTGACCATTAAATGTAGCTATCATGGTAACCCCATCAACAACTACATCTATACATAAACAATCACCACTTAAAACTTGCCAGCAACCTTCATACCCATTTAAAGTTACTGTCTGGTTATTAATAAAATAAGGATAGAGTTCACTTTCTGTAGATAATACTTGTTGCGTTTCACAATTAACTAATACAAAACATTCTATTGGACATTCACCATCTATACAACTTGAACCTTCAACAACTTGAACAGGATCTTGTCCTGGTAATGAACTTAGTATAGGATATGTTTTAGAACAAATTTTAAATGACCCACCAGCTTTAGCTGTTATAAGATTATTTTCACAGTCTACATAAATTAAATTAAAAAAATTACCTACTATTTCAAAACATCTACATTCACATTCAGCAGGTAATACTGGATCTACATTAATATTACCAACTGCATTTGTACAAGTAGGACTTAAAGAGTCTACAAAAAATGTACCTGCCATTGGAGTTCCTAGAGAGTTGTCTATAAGTGTAACAAACTGACCTACATAATTTGATATATCATCTAAACCATACGCAGTAATATCAGAAAGTACTTGAAAAGAACCACCTGCACAATCTATTACTCTATAACAAGCTTGTGCGCATTCTGGACAAGCTAAAATAACTGCATTACTAGTACAATCTAATCCCGATGTACTATCTGTTACTTGTGTAAAACTAGTTCCTTCTACATAAGGAGCAATTGGATTTAAAGCATCAAATTCTGCTTGTGTAATATCAACTACTGTAACTTCATAACAATTACCAAATAGTAATGAATCATAAGTTATATTATGAAACCCAATATTAACTTGTTGAGGTTGACTATTAATAGGTAATTTACTAATAGATAATGGTATTATAACTCCAATGTAGTCTTGCCAATCTGTTCCTTGGAACTCTAATGTTGGATATTGATCACAACATGGAGTAAATACAAGCTTCTTAGGGTCAGTTCCACATGGTGTCCCACATCTAACATCTTGACAATCACTAACAGTAGTAAAGTCTGAAGCTAGTAAATCTACAGCAAATGTAAAACCAGTACCTTGTGTTGTTGTTTCAATTGTATAACACTCACCTGATTCAAATATTACAACATTTCCATTAGCATCAGTTAATGTTATATCAGAAACTGCTCCATACAAAAATACTCCTTGACCTGGAGTAGGTGGTGTTAAACCTGGTAAAGTACCATCAACAGAAAAAAACCCTGTTTCACCACTATTACAACATCTTGTAACTCTATAAACTGCGTAATTATTAGCCATTTACCTTTTTATTGTTTTTAATTTAGCTTCATAGGAAGCTTTGCAAGTTTTACATACTGATGTGCCATCTGAAGCTTTTGCTTTTTGACATCCACATCCTAATCTTTTTTTGCAATTCAAACATGTTGTTGCCATTATTTATTGGTTTAAAACGGTTAACAATGTTTACACTCTAATTTATTTAATAATTTTAAAGCGTAATTATATAATGTCATTCCAGGTTGACTTTCATGACATGTTTCTACTTTAGCCTTAGCTGCATCTAAGTAGCTTTTAATAAGCTGAAGATACCTAAGTCTTTCCTTAACTTTTTCAGCAGGATCACAATTTGCTACATCTGCATCACAAAGTAATTTTTCATATATGCTTAACGCATGAGTTATTCTTAAATGATTATAGTCAACATATACATTACATGAAGGATCTACAGTATATCTAATAAAGTAAATACCATCAGGTAAATTATTATATGATGATTCACAACCTGTTGTTTGTATTCCTAAATCACATGCTGTAATAGATGGCATTGATTCAGGTGTAAAACCAACCTCAACACTATTATTAAAACCTGGAACAGTAATTAATAATCTAGGATTAAACAAACCTACTTGTGGTGAATATACACTAGTATCAATAAGTTTTAATACACATGGTGTAGTTACAGTAGGTACTTCTAGACTTAATACGTGATTTGCCATTTTTATAGAATAAAAAAAGGGAGAGGAGAAACTATATCTCACTCCCCCTTTTATGAGTAATTAATTATTAATTATACTGGCACTGATGGAGTAGCACACGCAACAGTTGCTGTTGCAGGTTCTACTTCACATGCAGCATCACCACAGTTAGAAATAATCGTAGTTGCTAATGCAGTTCTAAGAAGATCTCTTGCAGCAATACCTAAAACACCTAGTGGTCCAGTAGCTGGAGTCAAGACTTCAACAATATACTGATCATTATCAAATGTTCCAGATGGATTGTTAAATCTTGGCACACTGTGCATAATCATTGTTCTATCATAAAGAACTGTTCTATCAACTTGACCTGGTCCAGAACCTAACATAAGGTTACCTTGAGTAATCTCACGGATTCTTAGATCAGTAGCAAAACTATTTTGTCTGTAAGATTCTGACAAGATTACGTCTCTTGCAGCAGTTTCTCCAAGACCTTGAGCTTGTCTACCTTCACATTCATTAACAACACAGATTCCTGTGAATGTACATGGATCACCATTTAAGTCAACCTCAGAAGCAAAGAGTCTAAGCGGCTCTAGTCCGTAGAAATCTGATGGTTGGAAAGTACAATCTCCAAACTTAGTATCTTCATATGCTCCTACTAAAGTAAGACCAGCACAAATACCAGCTTCCATTGCAGGAACTACATAAGTATCCCAGTCAGTAATGTTTCCTACTGACAAACCAGTTGCAGTAGCAACAGCAGCAGCAGTAGTACTACTAACACCACCTAACCATCCTGGAGGATAAAGAAGTCCAGTTACAGCTCCAGTGTTATCAGTTACAGATACAACAGGTACAAAGAATGGATTTGGATTTACTCTAGCTGCAGCAGCTGCTGTAGACTGATTAGAAAAGTTTGGTCCATTACCAGTAACTATTGGGCTTGCCCATAGGTCTTTTGCCCATTGAATCATAATTAATGCTGGATTAACAGCAACAGGCTCAATAGAATCTTCAGGACAGCATCCACCGTAACCTGTAACTTCTAAATATCCTTGATGATTTAACATTCTTAATGCTGGAGAACCTTTAACATCTACTCTTAGATGATAGTTTTCACCACAAAGAAATTCAGGACAACATCCTGCTGTTTCACCTGTACCGCCAGTTTCAGTCCACTGAGTTGTACCAACGTGAAGAATTGATTGTTGAGCAGCATTAGAATTTTGAACAAAATAGTTGTTTACATATTTTGCTTGAATTCCTTTAGATTTAATAGATGCTTGGTAACCTCCGTGAAAAGGTCCAACTCTATCATTTCCGCCAGCATATGTAAGTGCAGCATTTACTGAACCGTCATTTGCTCTAGTACTAGGACCAGCAGCAATTAAAAATTGGCAACAAGGATTTGTTGCTATGTCTGCTCCAAGAAATGTTCTTGCGTCAAATAATGAAAGTTCACCCGCTTGTAGACTTTCAGTAGTAGTTGTTGCTGCTACTGGTGCTACATAGGTATTCATCACTATCGTCTTTTTAAAGGCGTGATTAAAATAAGCCATTGTTTTTTGTTTTTTTAAAGTTTATAAATAAATAATATACTATAATATACTAAAAGTTTTTTAATTAATCAAACCTAAGATTAATTATTTCTTTCTGCTTCTTGTTGACCTCTAGAATATTGATTACCAGATTCTATATCTCCTGCAAGTATACTAACAGCTTCGTCAATAATTAATTCTACAATATCATCTTTAAATTCTGAAATAACTTCTGTAGTAGATTCAACTTCTGTATATGGATTAATACAATCTTTTATTTGAATTAATATAGGTTGTCTGTAATAAGTAAGTTTTGATTCTGATATTTCAAAATCACCATTTGTATAAATATTAATACCATCTGCGGTTAAAGTAGCAAATGTTTCTGCCCAAGAAAAATTAGGTTGTTTTGATTTATCTCTCAAAAGTTGATTAAGATTTTCTTCTGATGCAAGATATACTGTCATTCTTCTATTATCACAACAACCTTTACATGCATCAACATCTATTCTTTTCCATTGTAAATAATCTGTAGGAATATTAGCTCTATAATAAATATCTTCTTTTTGAATTGAAATATCATCTTTAACTAATATAGCTTGAAGATCATCTTTTCTTCTAGTAGATTGCTCATCACCTTCACGTAGTGTATTAATACCATGTAATTGCCTTCTACACCACTCAACCTGAGCTTTATTAAATGCCTCAACTATTTGCCAACACAAGATATTATCATAATCTTGGCTATCAAGTTTATTAATTCTTTCTTTAATTTTTATGACTATTGTGCTATTTAACATTTACCAACCTCCTTTAAATTTATCCCAGGGTAAACCCATTTTATTTATTTCAGTAACCTCATCTACTTTTTGTTGAGAAACCTCTCCCCGCTTAACCCGTTTCTTAAAATGCTTTTCCAAACCATGTGGTGACATTTGATTATATGTATTGTAGTTTTGAGCATATTGTTGAATCTTATCAAATTCTTCTTTACCTTTACTAACAGGTCCAGGTCCACCAGAAGCATATTCAATTTTACCACCTTCTAAAAGAGATCCTACAGCCTTACCTCTTCTGGCATACTGCATATCATTAAGTTGTTTTAACTGTCCTCCTTGTTGTTTCTTTTTCATATTCTTTCCTTTATAAAGATCTCCACCTGGTTTTAATCTTTTAGCTAATGCTTTTCTTCTTGGTGTACAAGTAGGTTTAGACATAGGTGTACAATAACCCTCATGTTTAGGGTTTATGCCCATATATGACTTCTTTTTAGTTTTCATTTTAAGTACATATGCCATTAACACATCCACCACCTTGACCTTTTCCTGCATTAGATCTTTTGGCTTTTCTATTTCGGCTATTTATTTTTGCATTACCAATAGCTTTCTTTGTAAATTTTCTAAACTTTTTTCCAGCTTCAGAAGTTCCTGCTCTTTCGTTTCTTCTTTGTAGTTTGTTCAAATTTCTTTGAACATGTTTCTCTGAACGTTTTGAAATTCTCTTATAACGTTCTGGCTTTTCTCTACGAATCTCTTGTTCAGTTCTAGTTCCAAGAGGATAGCTTAAAATATTCTTTTTATCTTGTATTGGCTCTTTTGCTGGACCACCCTCTTTTAACTTACGGAAATACTTTAGTACATCCATATTTGTTTTATCTTGATTCATAGCTTATATTTTATTTTTTTAATAATCCCAGTAAATAAAGATTTGATCACTTTGTTCTTTTGGTTTATCAAGAGGTTCATTCATATATATAATATACAAAAATTAACAATTCCATTTACGTAGAGATTTGTTAATTCTTGAATTAGGATCATTCTTTTTCTTAGATCCTGTCATCTTTTTTTTCATACCTGACATTCTAGCACAAAAGCTTTTTCTTCTTTTAGCAGACTTACTATTCTTTTTAAGCTTAGAAGGTTTTGTTGTAACAGCAGTCTTAAGTTTACTTCCAGGGTTAGCTTTTCTATAAGAAGCAACACCTTTCTTATTTAGACCACCTGATTTACTTTTACCTTCTTTTCTAGTCCAAGCTGCAGTTTTTTTAGTTGCCACTATTTTTTCTTTTTAGCTTTAGGTTTAGTATGACCATAACCAAGTTTTTTTAAACGGTTATGATCTGCCATAGTTTTAGCTGTTACAGCTTTACTATCTTTATACATCTTATGTACTTTAAACTTTTTCTTTACTGCCATTTTATTTTCTTTTTCTAACTGAACTAGTTCTTCTACCCATACCAACTCTTTTCTTTTCTGCAACAACAGAATCTTTTCTAGAACCTAAACCACCCCATGTTACTGGAGTTTTTTTAGAAACACTTTTACTAGGTCTACACTTTTTAGTTTTTTTATTCTTAGAAGATCCACATACATTACCTTTTTCATCAGTCCATTTTTCTTTAAACCAACGCTTTAGTGCCGCACCTTTAGCTGTCTTTCTAACTGCCATTACTTTCCAGCTTTCTTC
>TARA_R110001592_G_scaffold111525_9_pt1 | contig 31276 bp, 17 predicted proteins | sample TARA_R110001592 | Tara Oceans TARA_R110001592 (sample SAMEA4398387) | marine metagenome | biome: Polar Biome; feature: [SRF] surface water layer (ENVO:00010504); material: water (ENVO:00002006), including particulate matter (ENVO:01000060) such as... | depth 5 m | reverse complement strand
GTCGCGGGTTAACTCTCCGTCGGAGTTGTTTCAGACTGCTTACGATGAGAATTATGCCAATCTGCTATTGCAGGAGAGTGGTCTTGATGAGTCTTTCACGAGCTTTTAGCTTAAGGATTTTATTATGATAACACGAGCGCAAGGTTTAACATTCCCGACACCCGATGGTGGTGTTGAGGTGCCTCATCTTGATCTCATCGACGTGTTTTTTGATGGGGATATGCTTTGGGATAATAAAGCCTTAGAGTTGACCTTGAAGTTACACTTTGTAAACATTCTTGATCTTAAAGGAATGCGTGAGCAGTTTGGTTTAGTGATGGGTCACCATAAGATGATCCCATTTATTGAGCGTTACGTTGACCTTGCTGAAAAGCAAATGGCAAATTCAGTTGACCCTTTGACCGCTATTCCCATGAAGGAATGTGCAGAGAGAGCCAACCAAATTAGAATCACACCTAACGAAGCTACATCGATTATGTTGCGGGGAGGTAACACCCCACAAAAAAGATAAATATAGTAAGTTTACCGGTTGGAAAACCAATAAACTCTGATAAAATTTTTATGAATGGATTTCAATTTGATAAAAGGATTTTTAATATGAAAAAAATGTTTTCTAAACTCTCACTGTTGACTTTGATGTCTTCGGTATCTACAATTAGTTCAGCTCAACAAGCGGTAGAGCAAGTTGGATATGTTACCAATTTCGGTCAGGCTGTAATTAACGCTATGCTCGTTTTCTTTTTCATTGGCGCTTTGATTATAATCTTTGGTGCTGTGTTTATGTTCTTCAAAGATTACGTTGTAGCGAAGGATGAACGAGAAAAGAAATTCTCTGCACCTCAGCTTTTTGCCGGCATGATAGTGGCGAGTATACTTGCTGCGCCTACGGGCTTTTTCGTAATATCTAACGATTTACTTACGAGTAAGTCAGGCGTAGAAGCACCTGAAGATGTTTTTGCAGAGCGTGTTGTAGAATAATAGTTAACTTGTGGTTTGTTAAAGCGCTCTTGGGCGTTCTTCAATGGGGTTGCATTAGGCGACCCCTTTTAAAATTAAAAAAGGATTTTTTATGAGTGTTGCACAAGGTCTTTCGTTCGCAAAAGAACAAATTGAAAAAACTCAGAATGCATTTTTCCGCAAAGAGTTTGCTTTTGATTTGGATGGCGTAATCATTACCATGAACGGTAAGTATAAACTTGTTTCCATCGGTGGTGAGAAAGAAAGTTTACCACTTGATTCTGTTCAGCGTCTATATGACGGGGTTTATGACATCGTTAAGCATGAAGAGATGAAGGGGTATGCAAAAGATCGCAACTTGGTTCGCTCTAAATTCAAAGTAGATATAGCGAAATTCATACCAGAAGTGGCAGAAGCGGTCGCTTTTATGGATAAAAGACAAACTAAAATACTTAGCTGACATTATGAGTAATGTTATTGCAAAAGCGCTGCTGGTTACCGTGGCGCTTTTTTGTTTCTTACCTAAACAATCTTTAGCCTCAGACGTGATATTCGACGCTGTTATGGGGTACTGCAAGGACAAAGCCTGCAAGTCCGGTGCTTTTTATTATCATTTTGAAAAGAACGTTGATATGTATTGCGCCGGTGTGAATTACATCAACTCTAGAGCTAAGATTGGTGCTCGGACTGCTTTTGTTGCTTCAAAGGTAAAAGATGCGAACTTGCCTGCTAATATAAGTCTATTGCCTTTAGTTGAGTCCTCTTACAATCCCAATGCTAATTCAAGTGCAGGGGCTGCTGGTATGTGGCAGCTTAAAGCGGACACAGCGAGGGATGTAGGTTTGGTCGTTAATGGTATTGTGGATGAGCGTTATGATGTAGGCGCATCTACGCGTGGCGCTATAAAATACATAAAGTGGTTGAGGTCAATGTTTGATGGTGACCTTGATTTGGCTATCATCGCTTATAATGCAGGCGTCGGAAGGGTTCAGCGCTTAATTAAAGAGTACGGGACGCGCAATCCGTGGTTGATAGCTAAAGGGTTGTTGAAAGGAAAAGAGGCTGAGCATTATCTTGCTCGTTATTATGGCTACTCATTGGCCATGTATGCAGAAGGAGTTTGCGGTGAAGATCGATAATGGTAAGAAATTTTGTTTTAGTTTAATGGCTGGCGGCATGCTATTGAGCTTATCCGGCTTAGCAAATGCACAAAGCTCCCAAGAGCCTGTTTATGAATGCACCGCAGAAGAAGCAATCGTTTATATTCAAAAGTCTACATACGGTATTTACGCTCCCTCTCCAATTCAGACGCCTAAAGAGTTCAAGAAAGCTTATGTTGAGCAAAAGATTGAGGAGGGTGATGATTCCTGCGTCACTATTTTTACAGACGGGTCTTTGAATGAAGATTGGAAAGACATTGTTGATACTGTTCGTTCTTTTGATATCAGTGTCTCTTTGGGGGCACCTGATCTCGCTGCCATGATAGAAATGGCAAAAAGGATAGTTCAGGAGGAGCTTACAGCTGCCCTGGAGTCGCTTGGTGAGGATATTTGCCAGTTTCTGTCTAAGGATAATATGGAAAGGCTTGCGCTAGGCGCTGTGAATGAGAAGGCTGGTATAAGCTCTCGCTCTTTAGAAGTTAATGCGTTGGCATCAGAGGTTCAGGATCTTGCGTATGATGCACTAGATGATGATGTTCAAACTTTGCTCTCCGAGAAAAAGATGTCCAAAGAAATTCGTACAGAGTCGAGAGCTGAATTTAAACAAATCCGTAAAGACCTGTGGGATAACCTGTAGATTTTAACCAGTTAATTTGCTATATTGTTAGTGAAAAAACCAAATAAGAGAGTTTGCTTTGACATTTCCAGTGTTCATTTCATCCGATCATGCGTTCGAGCATGGTGGCAGTTTGATTAAAGAGTATATTGAGTCCGCTTTAGATAAAGGCGTGAGTCGTTTATGCATCGTTGATACAAACTCAATGGCTGGTGCTATTGGTTTTGTTAAAGAGTGTAAGAAAGCCAAGATTGAACATATTGTCGGTGTCAGGCTATCTATTTATGACCCAATCATTTCAGAGTCATTATGGGCTTTGAAAAACAAAGTCATGCTTGAGCGAGTTGTTGAACGTTTAGGTTTCGACAATGATTTTAAGACAAATTATGAAAATTGGATCACAATATTAGATGCTCTTCTTGCATACCACACGTCGAAAGCAGCGTCTAAGAGAGACATTTTTCACAACAAACTCGCTGACATAGTTGACTCGAACACTTTAGATATAACACCAGCGTCAGCCAAGGCTATTCGCCCGTTCATAGCGAAATTCAACAGAACAAAAGAAGCTAGTTTCATCACATGTGTAGCTAAAAACGAAAGTGGTTATCGCAGACTCATGCGACTTCTAACGTTAAGGTCATACAAGCACAAAAAAGGTATCGAATTCGATAATGATTGCGTGTCTTTCTGTGAGCTTAATCTTTCAGAAGTGCTAGAAGACTCAGATAATATTGAGATCATCGATGGATTAGAACAAGACTCATTGCTTGGTGCTGTTTATCATAATGACTTACCTAATTCATCCCAGATAATTGAGTGTTATCATAATGAAGGGATAAAAGTAGGGGTGCCGGTTAATGCGGATGCGGCTCTAATTGAGTACATAAATGGACTTGACCTGAATGCAGTACCTTATCATTATGCAAGATTTTCTGACGAGTATGCCTACGACGACTTTCGGATAAAATACGCAATTCTTACCAAGAAATTGATAAATTCATTCAGTTTCAGTATGCCAGTGTCTAAAGATGATTTCATGCGTGATGCCGCGTTTATAGGAAAATTTTATGCCTCGGTATCCAAAAAGTTAAGTGTGAAGTTTGATTGCGACTTCTGGAAAGCAATTCAACTAACAGATGTGGTGCTTGACCAAGTTGTGCTTCCAAACTGCCAAATACCAGAAAGTGAGGTGTCTGAGTATGCTTGCGCTCTCCTTGGTTTGGAGGCTAAAAGTCAGCCTGTGTTCGAAGCATGGATTGAAAGTACACTTAAGGATGACTGTCTGCTGTCAGAGCACAGACGGTCACGCTATGAAGCTTATTACATGCATAAGTTGTCGTATGAAGGCGCGATGCGTAAGCTAAAAATTGATTACCCTGATGATTATGAGGATAGAAGAGGGGAGTATGTTGATCGTCACAAAACTGAATTTGAAATAATAGACGACATGGGATTCTCAGGTTATTTCCTAATTATGCATGACATCGTTTCATACGCGAGAAAGATAGGAGTCCCAGTCGGTGAAGCTCGTGGTTCTGCTGCTGGTAGTTTAATCGTGTACGGCTTGGATATTACCGATGTTGATCCATTACGGTATGACCTACAATTCGAACGTTTCTTAAACCCAGAGCGCGTGTCAATGCCTGATATCGATGTTGACTTTGGCCATAATGGAACAGTAGGTAGAGATGACGTGCTTGATTACGTCAGGAAGAAATACAGCAGTAGTGACCAACCTTTTACATCCGTTTCACAGATATCTAATACGAACAGGTTTATGCTTAAGAAGTCATTGCCAGCGGCTTGTGAGGCTTACGGTCTGCCCTCATACTATAAAAAGTATGTCTCATCGTTGGTAAAGGATGCTGAGGTTGAGTTTAGTATAAAGCCGCCAGAGACGATTTCTTGGGAAGAGCTTAGGAAGTATGAAGTTGTTGCTCAAAAGCTAAAAAACGAACCGGTTCTTGCTAGGGTTTTCGATAAGGCACAAGCATTGTTTAAGAAAAAAGAGACTTGCGGCGTTCATGCTGGAGGTCTGGTTATCGCTCCAACGATGGTGCCTGACCATTCTGCATTGTCTCTGGATAGTCGAGGTAATTTTGTTAGCGAATACGACAAGGATGATATTGAGACAGCTGGGCTAATCAAGTTTGATTTGTTGGGTCTTGAAAGTCTAAGCATCTTGTCCTGCGCCAATCTACTTGTTGAAAAGCGAACGGGTTCCCTCGTCGATATCCGGAATATACCTAAAGATGATCCAAAGGTCTTTTCGCTAATCAACCAAAATATCACCTTAGGGGTGTTCCAGATAGAGAGTCAGGGCATGCGTTCTTTGATCTCTCAATTGCAACCGGAGAATATTAACGAGTTGGCGGTGTTGTCAGCATTATTCCGCCCAGGGGCGCTACAAAGTGGCATGGTTGAGGATTATGTTGATACTAAACACAATCGAAAAGCGCTAACTTACGACCATCCTGAAATGGAATCGGCCACAAAGGAGACGTATGGCTGTATCGTATTTCAAGAGCAAGTTATGAGTGTCGTCCGGCTCTTGGCTGGCTATTCTCTTGGGGAAGCCGATCAGCTTCGTCGTGCCATGGGGAAGAAAAAAATTGAAGAAATGATCAGGCATAAAACAGTTTTCACTCAGCGTGCTCAAAAGTTTTGGCGTTCAGACTTCATCCAAAAAGGAAAATCAAAGTTTACCGAATTCGAACTGGATCCTGACGTATCAGACTTAGCAAGCAAATTCCCTGCACTTGAGTTGGGAGACTTTCTGCTGGAAGGGTATTTTTCTGAAGTGTCGAAAGTTGAAGGGTATTTGACTAGTCTGCTAGGTTTAGGCCGCGATTCATCTGAAAAGCTTCATAATCGATTAGCCGATATTAATTATACGGTGAAGGTGTTTAAAGAAGACTATCAAGAAGGGATTACAGTCGGAGTCACTAATTTACTTTCTACCGAAAATGAAGGTGATGTGAAAGAGGTTCAAACTAGACTGTTTTTTGCATTAGCCCAGTGGGTGAGATTTAATTGTATTTTCAACAAAATCGAAAAGTTCGCGGGATATGGCTTCAATAAGTCACATGCTATAGGGTATTCGTTAATTACATACGCTACAGCCTATTTCAAAACGAAGTATCCGCCAGAGTTTTATGCATCAACAATGTCATTCGCAAAACTAGAAAATATAGACGCTTTGGCCAAAGAGGCTATCAGTAAAATGCAGGTGCCGATTCTTAAGCCAAGTCTGAATAAAAGTTGCGCGATGTTCACCACTGAAGGTAAAAGTAGTGTTAGATATGGATTGAGTAAGCTTGCAGGCGTCTTAGCTTCGGGCGGAATTATTGAATCTGCACGAGGGGATAAGGATTACACGTCATTAGCAGACTTCATACATCGTTTTAAAGCGTTTTCAGGCAAAGGCGTGGGGAAAACTGCTGTTTATGGCTTAGCGCTCACTGGTGCGTTTGACGAGTTTATTCCGTCCGTTGTAGCTAAAATGCAAGGGGTAAACGGCAGAGAGTTCATATATGAATTAATTATGAACCTTAAGTCATCCACATTGATGAATGAGTACGACCTAGAGAAAGTGTCCTTAGATAGCCTTCATGCACGAATTATGAAACTCGAAGTGATCGAAATTATTTCTTATTGGCTGACGAGTATGACTGTTAAGAGAGTTAAGGATTGGATTGATACTGACGAAATAAGCGACACCAAGGAAACCAATGATGGGAGTAACTTAAAAGCTCTTGTGGAAAACTTTTTAAGTGCTCTATGTATCATTTTGCAAAAACCTAAAGCTAAGTCAGTAGAGATTCAAAATGATAAATCCCAGTTCGAGTTTCATTTTGATAAAGTGAAGCTACTGATTTCTTCAATGGATATTGAGATAGAAGAACTTTTGCTAGCGAAATTTAAAGGCGCGTTCAACATGTCTTTAGTTGACACGGTTAACGAGGAAAAGAGGATCTGCGGCATGTATCTTACAATGTCACCTCTTGATGCCATTGATGCATTCAATAAAATTGAAAGAGAGCCACCCAGTTCGATGGTAGATGGCTGTCCTATAAGACTTAGTGATATTGATGAAGATGTCGATGGAGAGTCAGTAATGACGGTGGGTGTCATTAGAAATGTGATTCATAAACAAGTTTCAAACCCTGAGTCTGACTACTTTACTCAAAAAATATTAGAGTTTCATTTAGAGGATGGGTTGGACTTAGTTAAATACTCCATTTTTGGTACACGCACAGTAGATAAAATGTCACCTTTTATTGAGGATGGTGGGATAATCATGGCTGTAGGGAAGGTAAGTTACAGCGAAAAGTATGGCATGTCCGTCAGGCTTGAAGCGTTTAAACGTTATCATCCTGAAATGGACGAATTCCTTACAAAAGTGCCAAAGACGCGTCGTTTTTAATTTACTAGGTATTCGTCAAGTATTCCGATATAATGCTGACAAAGGATTTAAATTTAATTTACATGGAGTGAACATGTCTTTTTTCAAATGCGTGTGTTTTTCGATAGCTGTATTATTTGCTGGTGCCAGTTCAGCCCAAGATAGTGAACAATCTCTTGAGCAAGAGGTAAGCAAAATGATAACTCATATTGAGAATGAAGGTCAGTTCATAGACGTGGCAGGGACCCCTGTTCATATTGGTGTCTATTTAATGCAGTTTGGTAAGGTTAATGTTGCCACTGAACTTCTAAAGAAGGGGGTGATTGAAGGGTTTGTTTCGTTCCCCTTTGAAGGTGCTTATCTCAGTGACGCCCAAGTTGCGATAGTTGAGGGGCACTTGGATTACTTTAAGGCGTTGATTAAACGGTATCCAGATAAAATTGATGCGCCTATTAAAGTCAGTGACAACGGCGATAATGTTACTATTTTAGGTTTGCTATCCACCAATCAACACAAAGATAAAATATTCTATGAGTCACTTTTGCTTTCTGCTTTAAAAGCTGGAGCGGATCCGAGAGCAGAAGTCGATAAAGGGTTGTCACCTTTAGTTATGGCTTCGTCTTTTGGAAATAACAAGTTCATTCGTATTGTAGGCAATTATGAGAATTCTTTACCAAACCCAATGACTGAAAGTGATTTTTTTAAAAACCCCAGCTTGACCACTGCGGAACTCCTTGATGAACAAGGCGTGATTGATGCATTTATTGAGTTAGGAAGCGAAAATAGCTCCAATGAAATCAGCACCAAAGCTCTTCACAACCTTTGGGTTAAGATGATCACGAAGGGATACAATTCGATGGCGGATATTCTTTATAACGAATTGTCTACCCGAGACGACTTTTCAATTGATATGCGAACTGAGAAGGGGCTTAGTGGATTAATTGCTTCCGGTATGAGTCAGGTTTACGGTGGCAACGTTGACTATGCACTTAAACTGATAAAATTCGGTACAGATGTTCATCAAGTCATTCAGTTTGGTGATGGAGAAGGGGCTTACGAAACAAACGTAATAGAACTGGCGCTTCCAAGCGATAACCATAAGTTTGTTGCGCTAATGATTAAGAATGGGGTTAATTTTCTACATTCCCCAAGCAGTAAGTCATCCTTAATAATTGATATGGCCATAAGACAAAAGGCTTACAGAAGCGCGTTCATCATCAAGACTGCGATTGAAAAACAGGCTGCTGGTAGCTGAGGTATTTGTTATGGACAAGTCGAGCATGAAACAATATTACTCGAAAGCTCTGAGCAAGATGGTAACCGCTTATGAGATGGCGCTGGCAGAAAATCACGAGTTTGCGAACCAAACAATAAAAATGTCCACGTTGTCGGGGGATAAAAAGTGCACTACGATGACGGTAGAGCACTCAGTAATATTCATTGTAGAGAGGTTGGCTCCTGAATTGTTAAACAGTAGCTGGCGCTTAATTAGAGCGGGTTTAAAGCTGATTGTAGACAGTCATCTATCTAGGGGGAGTTTATCGAAAGATAAAGCTGAAGAGCTTAAAGAACTCATGCACCAAAAATGCTGGATGACCAAAAAAGAAAAAAAGGATATCGGTGACAGATTAAATTCAACGAGCTTACGCAAGAAAAGCATTTCTCAAGAAGAGTATGATCGGATATGTCGGTTCATTAACAATCCCAAGAAAGTACCGCCGCTATGGGGAAGACCGACGTTATTGTGGCTGACAAGTTCTATGCTTACAGGTTTAAGGCCTAACGAGTGGGCTGACGCCAAGATTATTGAGGTTGATGGTAAACATAAGCTTGTTGTTAAGAATGCTAAAAATGATGAAGTTCGAGGTACTGGTGAGTTTCGTAGGTTGGATATCTCTGATTTGGGAGTTGATGACCTAAATATTATTGGGCAGCACCTGGATATGTGCGCGGTAATGTTAGAACAGGATCTCTGGGGGCAATATTATCGCGGGTGCTCAAATCTTCTTGGTTATATAAATAAAGTTGTTTTCCCAAGGGCTACCAAGAAAATAGGGCTTTATACCGGAAGACACCAGCTAACCGCTAACTTAAAAGCATCGAACATGAGTCCTACAGACAGAAGTGCTGTACTGGGGCATAGTTCAACAGATACGCAAGTGGCTCACTACGGGAAGAGAAGGAATGGGAGTCACGCTCACGTTCCTAAAAACGACGATCCCGAGGTGTTAAATAAGATAAGGAATAACCAAAAGTTGCAGTCGAACAAACCCAATGCTCCGACTCAAAACACTCAAAATAAATAAGCTGGTAACGGTAGGTTTTTCTTAAAATATAGTAGAATAGGTTTGCTCCCCAGCATAAAAGGATTTTTTTAATGACAAGGATTTTGTTAATAAGTGTGCTTTGCGCACTTTTTCATTCATCAGTGGCTGATGCTCAAAGTAGAAGCGCCAGAAATAATGAGCCTGAGCCTAAAAAAGTATATAAAGACTCTGCTCAACGCAAATTAAGTGAAGTTGCACTATCGGATCTTCAAAAGGAGATATTTGCATTTTCTGATGAAGAAGCTGATGTTGTTCATGAAACAGTACGTAAAAGAGATGAGTTTTTGTATTCAGCTCCAGATGGTCTCACCGTTTCGAATCAGATTTTCCAAATAAAGCCTCGTCTTGGCGATCAGGACGAAATACCTTTAATACTGCTAGGTCACAATTACACTTCTACGTTAGTGTTTGTTGATCAAGATGGTGCGCCTTGGACGACTGATTTACTCACTGATATCAGCAACACTGACGTTTTCTCGGTTGAAAAGAAAGCTCCTCATATCATTACTGTTCGAGCAAAGAAAAAGGCTGGAGAGGGCAATTTACCTTTGCTTTTAAAGGGTGAGCAATATCCGCTAACTCTTCTTTTTAAGATATCTGATAAAGAGAGTTATTTCACTGTCGATATGCTTGTGAATGGCTACGGAGACCACTCACAAGGGACTAGGGCTATGTCAGGCATTGACGGTGGGGGAACTTCAGTACCGGCTCGCTTCGACTCGTCTGAAGACATAAATAAAATGGTAATGGGAATTACCCCTGAAGGTTACTCAAAAGCCAGGGTTTTTGATGCTTATGCATCTCGGGTTAAGGATTCGGATTTCATGATTTGGCGCAAGGGTGGCTTGATGTATATTTTAACGCCTCACATGTATTACGCCCCCCGTCCGAGTGACGTCCATGTGTCTCCTGATGGTCGAAATAAGCTTTTTGTTTTGAGTGATGTTCCAATTATCAAAATGAGAAAATTTAACAAAATAATTGATTTAAACATTCTGTAAGGTGTAGTCGCAATGTTAGAGAATAAAAAGGATTTTATCGTTGGTGGCAAAAAGAAAAAATTGCCAACAAAACTTGTGGCACTAGTGGTCGGGGTTTTTGGCTCAGCTGCTTTAATTTATGCTACGTATAATCTTGTATGGGATAATTCATTTAAAAAGGACGTTGGCGAAACTGTTGTTGAGGTTCGCGATAAAAATACGGCCTATCAAGGTGTAAGCGTCAATGAAAATGACCAAGCAGCTGCGGAAGCATACTGCGAAGATACAAAAGAGCGAATCAACATCCAAGGTAGCAGTAGAATCATAGATACCTGTGTTGCAAAATCAGTATCGTCTGAATGGTTAAGCTCTATGACCAGTGACGAAATTGAAAAAATGTACAATGAACAACCCTCATGCATTGAAACTGGATATGATGACGAAGGCTACAGCTGTTTTACTGGTTATAACCAAGCAGGGTGTAATCGCGGTGGGCAGAAAGAAGACGGCACTTTGTGTGTAGGTTATGCTCAAACGGATCCTGTTGACATACTATCTGGACTAAAGACTGCGGATGTATGTGGTTTAGTCACCAGCTGCCAATCGGAATCTGAATTTGACCTTCAGGGATTCAACAAGTTTGATTGTGACCGACAAGGTAAAAACAGAAGTGGCGAGCAGTGTCCTTATGAACACATCACTCGATTGTTTACTGATGGTGGAAAGGATCAGTTAGGATTCTTCTCTGATGGTTTCAATAGCGAAAATTGTGATATCAGAGGCTATAGTCGTCAAGCCGAAGTTTGTTCAATGGAAGACGTGACGCTTGTTTATGGTATCGACAAGAAAGATCAGTATGGATTTTTCGAAGACGGTTATAACGACAAAAATTGCAATATAAACGGATTAAATAGAAGCGGTGAGCCTTGTGACATCAAGGATATCACACGAGTTTTCGACCCAAAAACGGGTCGCGATCAATTAGGACTAGATACCGACGGGTATAATGATAAAAATTGCCACATCTCTGGTTTTAATAAAGCTGGGGAGCTTTGCGCTGAAAGTGATATTACGCGTATTGTTGGTAAAAGTGGAAAGGATCAACGAGGCATATTTGGCAGCGGTTTTAACGAATTTGGCTGTTCAGCATCTGGCGTGAAAAAAGATGGCTCCATGTGCACAGCCGAAGAAATCCCAAATGTGTTTAATCCTGTTTCTGGAAAAAACACATTAGGTTTCTTTAGCTCTGGTTTCAATGATTCAGGCTGCTCGGTTAGTGGGTTTGACGCATCAGGCAACCTTTGTTCACTTGACGAAATAACGCGAGTGTTTTCTCCTAAAACAAAGAAAGACCAATTCGGGCTTTTGGCAGATGGTTTCAATGAATACCACTGCGGGCTTGATGGTTACGACAAAAATGGCAAGCTATGCAGCATCGAAAATATGCCATTGGTAATCAATCCTAAAACCGGCCTAAATCAGTTCGGCTTGGACAAGGATATGTTTGCAAAAAATGGCTGCTCTATTACAGGATTCGATAAAGATGGTGTTCGATGTTCAGTAAAAGATATCCCTCGCCTATATAAAGATGGTTACGATCAGTTCGCAATTGCCCGTGACGGGTTTAATGCGGCTAATTGTAATATCGATGGGCTTGACCGAAATGGAAACGTATGTGCTCTTGAAGATATCCCTCGTGTGTTTGACCCAGTAACAGGTGTTGACCAATTTGGTCTTTTAGTAGATGGGTTTACACTTGAAGGCTGTAATCTTCAAGAAAAACGACGAGATGGAACACTATGCTCTTTGGAAGAAACTCCACGTATATTTGGTAAGAATGGTTTTGACCAAAACCATAAAAATAAGGATGGTAGCGTAAACCCTCTTGGGAATGCTGGCGCAACTGTCGTTCTGGCGAATAAAAAAGGTCTTTCGAGTGGACTAAATACATCCAATCTTGATCTAAACGCATTAAAAGCACTAGGCTTCACAGACGGGAAATATAATGCTGCCGGCTGTGACATTAATGGTCTAAATAAACAGGGAGGACACTGCGCTTTAAGTGATATCACAAGAGTTTTTGATAAGGAAACCGGTCGAGATCAATTTGAGCTAGACCCACGCGGGTTAAATATTTTTAATTGTAGTTTAGAAGGGCTTAGACCTGATGGCTCAAAGTGCTCAGATGACCAAGTTACTCGTATTTATAATACCGATAATAAAGACCAGCTAGGAGTGGGCGCGGCTGATAGCCCAATCGCTAAAGCGATAAGCAAAGCACGAGGTGTTTCTGCATCACTTTCCTCTGAGGCTAAAAAAGCGCTTGGTCTAGGAGAAGATGGTTATTCGTTAGATACTGGATGCGACATAGCAGGCCTTAAAAGAGATGGTACGCTTTGTGATTATAAGGATATCCCGAAGGTTATTGATGTTTCTACGGGCAGAGATCAGTTTGGTTTCGACTCAATGGGCTATAACCAAAATAAGTGTGATATAAACGCTAAAAAACCTGATGGTAGCGCTTGTAAGCCAGAAGAGATCACTGAGTTAATGAGTGCTTTTGGTGAGAATCAGTTTGGCGAGTTAGTTAATGGTTTACCGAAAAACAACCCATTTTATGCTAAATACACATCTGGCTCTGAAAGTATTAAGGATGTTGCTGAGGCTCAAACTAAGCTGGCTAGCGACAACATTAAAAACAAAGGTGCAATTGATAACCTAACAAAAGCTAAAAAGCTGGCACTAGGGTTAGATGATGAGTTGTTTAATGATGCGGGGTGTGGAATTGATGGGCTTGATAGAAACGGCATGGTATGTGACCTTTCAAATATCCCGCGAATCTTCGATCCTAAAACGGGACTCGATCAATTCGGGTTAACAGAATCTGGCTATAATTCTGCTGGATGTAGTTATTACGGATTCCGTGTAGACGGCTCTCGTTGTGATATTGATGACATTACGCGCATTGTCGGTAAGGATGGCTCTGACCAGTTCTCGTCACCACTCGTGAGCGACTTGGACACCTCGTTATCTCAAAAGCAACAAAAAGCTTTATCTGAGGTTAAGTCAACTGGCAATCTTAAGAATAAGTTTGCACTCCAATACCTATCTCCTGAACTTATCAAAGAGTTGGGTTTAAATGAAAACTTGAGAAACGCAAAAGGCTGCGGTCTAGATGGACTTCGAGTGGATGGAACCCTATGTGACATTAATGATATTCCCCGCGTCTACGACCCAGTTACGGGCTTGGATCAGTTCGGACTAAATAGGGCAGGCGTAAATTCTTTGGGTTGCGGTTTGGACGGGAAAAGATTGGACGGGAGTATCTGCCCTCCAGATCAGGTGACCAAAATATTCGACGCTCAAAATGTCAATCAGTTTGGAGATAGTTTGGAACCAGAAGAGCAAATCCGTAAAGTCATTTCAGGATTGTCTGGGAATATTAAAAATGTCGGTGTGCTTGCTAAGTTGACACCAAAACAGTTTTCAGCGCTTGAACTGGACAAGAACTTCAGAAATAAGAACGGCTGCGGTTTAGATGGATTGAGATCAGATGGCACAATGTGTGATTTACAAGATATCACTCGCATATTCGACCCTGAAACTGGACTTGATCAATTTGGCCTAGATAGGGCAGGAAAAAACTCTTTAGGGTGTGATTTAAAGGGCTTACGCAAGGACGGTTCGAAGTGCGCGGAAGGAGATATTACTCGTTTAGTTGATATCAACAACAAGTCTTTAGATGGCCGAACGTTAGCAAGCGAGTCAGACGTTAAGGCCTTAGCCGCGTCAAGAGTGAAAAACATTGCTAACCCAGATGCGCTTGAATTTTTAACGGCTGAAAAAATTGCTGAGCTAGGTTTGGATAAAAACCTTAGAAATGCAAAAGGTTGTGGAATTGATGGTTTGAGAGCGGATGGGTCGATTTGTAGCCTAGAAGACACACCAAGAGTGTTTGACCCTGATACCGGTCTAGATCAATTCGGCCTAAGTAAAAACAATCGTAATATCTGGGGGTGCGATTTGGAAGGGTTAGATCGCGCCGGAAAACGATGTGCTGAGAGTAACATCACTAAAATATTTGGTTCGGATGGCTTTGATCAGCGAGGTGTTGACGGTTCAGGACTTACAAGTTCAGGGCTTACGCTTGATGGGCGGAATGTTTTCGGGTGCGATGTTGACGGGCTTAAAGAGGGTGGAGAAGAGTGTGAGTCATGGGAAAAAATATCTACATTCGGTGTGGATGGTTATGACAACAAAAATAAAAACCGAGCGGGCGAAGACCGCTTTAAGCTAATCAACGGAAGAAACGCTTTTGGCTGCGATGTTAACGGGCTTAAAGAAAATGGTTCAATTTGCCCACTGGATGAAATTACGCGTTTATTTAAAGATGACGGTACGGATCAATTCGGCCTGCGTCGTAACAACAGAAATGAGTTCGGTTGTGGGTTGGATGGTAAACGCGAAGACGGTTCATTGTGCGCTTTAAAGAATATTCCTCGTATATTTGGCGCTGATAATATTGATCAGCTTGGTCTTACCGCTCAAGGATTCAATGACACACAGTGCTCTATTGATGGGCTGAAGCTTGATGGCAGTATTTGTCCATTAAATGAGATCCCGCGCTTGTTTGGTGATGACCATTTTGACCAATTTGGAATCGGTGAAGATGGTTTCAACGCGAAAAATTGCAACTTGCTTGGTCATGATCGCCAAGGGAAGCGTTGTGATCTAGAAGACATTCCAATGATATTTGGTATCGACGGTTTAAGTCAGATTGGCGTAACTAGAGATGGATTTGCACAAAATGGATGTTCAGTAGCCGGAGTTGACCGCCAGGGGAGCCGTTGTGCAATAGAAGATATTCCCCGCTTGTATAATGCTGGTGGGGAAGACCAATTTGGCGTTTTCGCTGACGGCTTCAATGCTAGCGATTGTGGAATTAATGGGTTTGATAGGGTAGGAGCGCTTTGCTCTCAAAGTGATGTTCCTCGTGTAGTTATCGGTGATACTGATCAGTTAGGTTTCGGGAATGATGGATTTAATCCAGAGACCGGATGTAATCTTGAAAATAAGGACAAATTTGGTAATTCATGTCACCCTAAATTCGCAGTTAAAATACTTGATGCCGCTGGAGCTGATCAGTTCGGTTTAATTAATGGCTTTAACCAGTATAACTGTGACTTGGAAGGCCGGAAAGAAGATGGGACGCTTTGCGATATTAAAGACGTGACGAGTGTTGTAGATACTGAAACTGGACGTGATCAGTTTGGTATAAATACTGAAACGGGGTTAGCTGAAAATGGATGTGGGCTTGATGGCCAAAAAGCTGATGGCACCCTATGCGATCCAGAAGACATCCCTCGCATTACAGATATTAAAGGTGTTGATCAGCTTAGACTTGATGACGATGGTTTTAGCATTGATACAGGCTGTGACCTGCTCGGTTACGACAAAGAGGGAAACCAATGTTCTCCTGAAGAAATTCCTTTCATTCTAGGCTCTGACGGACTAAGCCATTTAGGTGTAAACAACTTAGGCGTATCTCCTGATGGATATAACGCTTTAGGTCTCGATAAACAGGGGTGTGGGCGCGATAATATGACACCTGCCGGTAAGCATTGCGCTAAGTACTTAGACTTAAATATCGATGTTGACGACACAGCAGAAATAGCTAGATTGTTGAAGTTCCAACAGGCCTCATTTAAGCAGTATGAAGCGCTTGTTGTTAAAGGTATTGGCGATGGAACTATTAGTGAAACAGATATCTCTTACCCAAAATCTGGCAGAGATGCATCATTTACAGCTAGCGAAAACATAAGTTCAGCAACTATGATTCCGGTTTCTCAGGATCAACTTAATGGTGATGGCGGTGTCGAAGGTAATGGGGTAATCGAAATACCTGAAGGCGCGACCATGCATGTGTATGTGGAAACACCTGTTAATACCGACTACACGACCACAGTGTGGGGAGAGATTGTAGGTGGTGAGTACGATGGCTCTAAAGTAAGAGGAACCATTGTAGTGCCCTATATTAACGATGCTGTAATGCCTCGTGATAAGTTCAAGTACACTTTCAATACCTTAATTAAGGATAGGAAGTCTTACAATATTGAAGCTGTTTCTATGACCTTTGAAGACTTGGGTGAGTTTGTAGAAGCTGATAACGTTGATTATCATCGCATTCAACGTTATGGCGGTCTGTTAACCGCAGCGGCTTTCCAAGCACTAGGTGCGTCATATTTAGATAGTGCAGAAGAAAGAACGCTGATTCAACAGAGTGAGTTGACTGAGCAAGCTACAGCTAATCTACTAGGTCAGAATACCAGAGCTAACACAAAGGAAAATCTAAGTGTTGCTACAGACCAGATCGCGGACTTGGCTAAACAAAACTTTTTCCGTAGACCTACTATTGAAAAAGGCGCTACCGATTTAATGATTATATTCATGGCACCGGTTGATAACGATGAGTTGCCCGTTGCATATATGGATGTAAGATAAATTAGAGGTGGGCTATTTTAGATAGCCCACTTTTTTTTCGATTTGTGGATTATCGAACAATAACCGCTAAGATACATTCATGCTCTAGTGGTGTATTAAAGGATTAAGAGGAAACAAGGATGTCTGATAAAGAAATGGATGATATTTTGGGTGAAGCTATAGATGCTGTGGCTGATAACACCAATATTAAAGTTCAAAATGATAATGATTCTGCCAAGCCAGTTCAAAATGATACTGATGATGTTGAAGCTGGAATGGACATTGATGTTTTGGGGGACCTTTTGAATGAAAGTGCGACTCCAGATGATGGCGATAATAATGCTGAACTCGACGAAGGCAATGAAGAAGGCTCTGTAGACCTACTCGCGGATTTAGGTATCGATCTAAGTGGAGATGAACCTTATGCAACCGAGCCAAAATTGGATGAAGAATCAGAGTTGGAAAGTGAGCAAGAGTTAGATTCTGAAAGTGATGATTTGGATATTCTTGATGGCAGCGACGTTTTGGTTGGTGATGATGATGATTCAATAGACGTTGATGATCTGATTGGGCAGGCGAAAGGAGAAGTTGAAACAGAGATCCCTGAGAAAGCTGAAGTCGAGCCTGAGCTAAAAACTGCTCCAAAAGCGGAAGTTGCTCCAGAAGCGGAAGTTGAAACTCAAGACGATGATGACCCATTAACAGGTTTTGGTGAAGACGACCCGTTAGATATGGATTTCGAAGAAGACGATTCACTGGAAGATGACACCACGAAAGATGAAGATGTTATTGAGCCAGACTTTAATGATGCCACAGATTTAGGTGATTTTGAGTCAGAAGAAATCGCGGTTATTGAGCCTGAAATAGACGATGGATTCATGAGTGGTGACGCAGAAGATGTTGATTCAAATGATGACGATATGATTGATATATCGGCAGAGGATGATCTCGACAGTCATAAAGACTCTGCGACCAATTTTAAGCCTCATACAGAGGTTGAAGATGTTGAAGACATGCTTACGGGTAGCGTTGGAGGTATGTTTCATAGTGGTTCTAGCAATGAGTCGGAAGAATCGGAAGAGTCTGAGGCAGTTTCCAAACTTCCGAAAGAAGTTGAAGCGGACGCACCAGAGGTCGAAACCAATGACGGTCTTAAAACTGATACGGCTAAACCTTTAGAGTCAGATAAAGAAAAAACTGATGCCACAGACGATACTAAAGGCAAGGCTTTCGGCATTAAGGCGATAGTGCTTTCTGTCGTTGCTTCGTCATTGATCTCACTGGGTGGTGAAGTTGGTTTTTTATATGCCTTCGGTGATAAAGTTATGGGGAATTTCTCCTATGTTGATAACGCTACTTTCGACAAGAAGATGGAGTTAGTGCTTGCTGATTTTGAGGAAAAGTTGGCCGATAAGTCCGATATTCAAGCTACTAAGTCTGATGTTGATGATCAAGTTAATGAAGTTGCTGCGAATGTCAGCTCAATGCTCAATAAGTACAACGGCGAGATTAAATTACTTCGTGAAAGTATGGATGTTCTTTCGCAGAAACAAGGCGTGGATAAAGCTGAGTTAGAAGCCCTTTCAACTCAATCGATAACCTTACTCACGCAGTTTGTTGATGATGTAAAAGAAGCTCAAACAAAAGTTTCCGAAGAAGTGTATGCCAAAGTGATAAAAACCGTGCGTCAGGAGTTCTCTGAGCGGGATAACGCTGTTAAGTTAGACACCCTGATTACTGAGGTGAGTAAGCTTAGAGAAAGCGACACTAAAAATGAAAGTCGATTGAAAACGGCAATGAATCTAATTGGTGTGCTTGAAAGTGACTCTGATTTTATGAATAGGCGTTTGGCTGCGGTTGAAGTTGGAGCTGAAACTCAAGTAAATCTTGATCCGGTGTCGAAGACATTAAAAAAAGGATATACGGGCAGCGACGGTGATAACTGGGCTTATATCGAGGTTGAGACCAAAGACGGTGTGAAAAGTGGCAGTCACTTTAAATATGGCACGGCTAAGAACAGTGGATCGCAGGAGTCCAGCAAGCTTCCTTACGTGTTGAAAGGGGTTTTTGATACCGGTAAGAGTGGGGCACCTAAATATCAAGTGTACGTATCCCCTAGAGCGTCAAAGAACGCAACCCCAATGGGGTATAGTGTTGGACAGCAGGTGCCTGGGATGGGGCGTATCCTAAATGTTGAACCCACAGGCGGTAATGAAAAAATACCTTATATAGTGACAACTGAGGTAGGCGTCCTTAAAGGTGAGCAGTAATGCGCATTTTGAAACTAGCTGTATTGGCCACTCTCTTCTTGAGTGGCCATGCGTTGTCTCAAGAGAGCACATCATCTCAAACTGAGTACCAAATCAGCTTTATTTCGGCGGTTTTTGACTTGGTGAGAGTTTTTGGAGCTGCTGCTGGTTTAATCTTGATTCTTTGGTTGAGCATCAACTTTGCTTTGTCTGTTTCTGAAAAGGGGAATCAGGGCAAGCTTCAGCAACTGGATTATAAGCCGGTCACCCTATTTCGCTATATGATGGGAATGCTTTTCGGTATGGTTCTTTTCTTTCAGCCATTTACCCTTATGAGCATGTTTGGTGACTTGATTAATAAGGATGATAATACCGTTTGCTTGGTTTTGGATATAAAAGATCCTTGGGCTGAAATTACAGGTAAGGGCGGCGATGAATGCTTGACTGCATTGAAGGCTGATATCGCGGGAAGTGTTGATGTTGAGGCTATCGACAATAATACTCTACGTTTGTTTTTTGGTTCTTTGCAGTTGGTGTCACTCATATTCTTCTTGGTTGGCGGCACGTATTTTATGCTTAATATGTTAGGCTCGAAAAATATGCGAATAACAACTGGCAAGTCATTGATCATTGTTGTTGCGTCTTCATTTTTAATGATTTCGCCTAGTCTTATATCATTGGCGGAGGATCTTAGAGATGCCAATCCGCCATCTGTGACAACGAGGTAGTTTATGTCTATACCACTCAGCTTAGGGCTATCTGTTTATTCCAAGATCCCTGATGAAGAAGAGATTGAGTTCTTAAAGGTAAATAGAAAAGATTCTTGTGATGTCTGTGGTACACCTAATCATGGATTAGAGTATTTTCCATTATGTGATGACGGTGCTTGGTATAATGCTTGTGCGCTTTGCCACTACACTCAAAATCTCGATAGAATCCCCAGCTTATCCAAGGGGCATATTGTTTTCTTACCCACTTTAACGCAACAAGAGTTAAGTGTTTTTCTTCGGATTTATTGGTCTGTTGAATTTATTGTTTCGAGAACAAAGGTTTCCATCGAAGAAAAGGAACTGAAAAACAGTCTTTCCGTGATTCAAAAGCTCATTGAACAACGCCATAAAAAGGCCGGTACTTACTATGGCAAGGGCATCCAATATGTTGAAGCTACAATTGGTTTCCTTAATTTATTGCCGCCTGACAGGTACAAGCTGAGAGACCGGCTTTATGGTGATTTAAGGTGGGTACCGGATAAAGATGCGTTTCAAACTGAGATCAGCTGGTGGTCTTCTGAAGTGTTTAATATTGTTGAAGCTGGTGCAATTAGAAATAATATTGACGCCTTTATTAATAGGCTAGATGCCAAGGAGTAGGTTATGCAAAAGGACATTAATCGGAGAATAGTACGCATCAGCGGGGTGTTTTCAAGAGACTTGATTGACGTTGATGAATTGTCTCCGTATCACCGCCAAGATTTGTATGGGCATTTGGCCGCGCTTGAAGGTAAGATTTTGCTTTTTAATGCGATTACCAAATTAACATCTCTGGATGAAGATAAAAAACTTCCAGAGCCTAAGGATAATAGCGAACCTTTATCGAGTGATGATATTAGGTCGTTAAGCTCTTATATGAACATGGCTATACTTCACGCAAGCTCTTCAGTTGAAGATATTGACGCTTCTGAGCTGGCCACTCATGAGATACTTCGGAAGATTATCATAATGAAGGCGAGAGTTAGTAAGAATGACTCAGAAATCAAAATGATAAAGAGTCTGGAGGGGAAATTATCCGGTTCGTCACCTACTGAATTGGTTTTAGACAGTCAAGATTTAGTCATGGCCTCAAAATACCATTTCCTCTATACGCCTATTGTGGGTTCGGGTTTTTTTGGTGATCCAATCCGCAATCTCAACGTGAAAGTTGATATGAGTTGGGTAAATGATGACTATGATGCGGTAATATCCTTGGTGACTTATTTGGTCTACCGTGGTATATTTAATGACAAGTTTATTAAAGTAACCACTAAAGCAAAAGATTTTGAGTCAAGAGCTGACTTGAATAATGCTTTGGATAGATTGATGAAATCTAAAGTGAAGTAATTTCATTTTGATAACAAGGATGTTATGCGTAAATTCAGCGAAGTTATTTTGTGTGAGAAAGCCACGCAAGCGGATATTTTTAAAAAAATATTCAATTTGACCAGTAGTATCGATATTCAAGGTCGCCCTGGTGTGTTCTATGATCGTGAGGGCGGGATTGCTGTTGTTAATGAAAGTGGCCACATCATAGGCTTAAAACCACCGCAACATTATAAATCTGAGCTTGCTAAGGGTTGGTCGTTATCAGCCCTTCCAATACTTCCTAAACCAGATGAGTTCGCATTTGAAGTTCAAGACAACGCTAAGTCCAAAAGGTTACTAGCTTGCATTGAGATGGCGCTCGTGAAAATTGGTACTGATGAAATTGTCATAGCAACGGATAATGATAAAGAAGGAGAACTTCTTGGATGGGAAGTGCTGAGACTTCTTGGTGTGGAAGATCATCCTAATAAAACGAGAATGCTTTATTCTGAAATAAACGAAAAGGCGATGAAAGAGGCTTATGACAAAAAAGTTTCTGCTGAGTCTTTCCGCTCGCGTTTCCAAGCCGGTTTAGCAAGATTGTTCTGTGACTGGATGTTTGGTATGAACATTACGATGGCACTTACAGTCGCCAATCAAGATAAAATCCCACAAGGGGCACCTATAAACTCAGGAAGAGTTATCTTTGCTATTAGTTATATTTTGTATCTTCGTGAAAATGAGATATTGAATTTCAAACCTCAAGATTACTACAATATACCAGCTACATTCTCATCCCCTGAGGGTAATTATAGCGGTCGTTTGATTATTCCAGAACAAGTTAAAGACCCTGAAACCGGTTATCTAATAAATAAAGCTTCAGCATTGAAAATAGCGGCTGCTGTAAAACAGATTGGTAAAGGTCAGGTTATTGTTTATGAGGCTGGTAAAAAGTCGAGTAAGCCTCCAAAGGGGTACGATAGGACGGGGCTAACCAGCCATCTTTCTCGAAAATTTAAGATGAAATTGGATACTGCTGGCCAGTCGATGCAAACTCTATATGGAGAGCGAGGGCTTTTAACTTATCCAAGGGTTGATGTGGTAGAGCTGGATGAAAAAATGCACGCTAATATGCCAGCATACATTGAGGCCATTAAAACCAACTTAAGAAATGCTCCGCAACTTGATGAGAAGAGAAAAGCTTTGTATGAAAAGGTTTTCTCAGCATTAGATTTATCTAGAAAAAGCAGTATATGGAAAAAGGGGATCGCTGACACCGAGGCTCACCACGCTATCATTCCTACAGCTGAAGTTGCTCCGAAAATGAGTGATTTATCTAATGCAGAATTCATTGTTTACGAAGAGGCAGCTAAAAGGTTGTTAATGCAATTCCTTCCTGACTATGAGTACTCAAGCACTCAAATTAAAACGCAAGTTGCTAGGGGTATTGTCTTTAATAGTTCTGGCACTACTCCGTTGAGGCTTGGCTGGAAGATATTCGATCGTCCGGAAAAAGATGAAAACTCTGATGATCAAGGTGGGTTGTTGCCGCCACTTAAAAAGGGGCAGGTTGTTAGTGTTGTTAAGTCTGAGCTTGAAGCTAGCACCACTAAGGTTCCCAAGCGTTACAGCGAAGCAGAGTTGCTTGAAATCCTAAAAAAGCCACAACGTTTTATAAAAAACACTGAGCTTATGAAACGCCTTAAAAAAGTAGAGATAGGTACGTCTGCGACCCGCGAATCTCATGTTACGGAGCTTGAGACTAAAGGTTATTACAACAAGAAAAAAGATGGCGAGGGTAAAAAGGCGGTCGATCGCATATTTCCAACTATGAAGTTAATGGAGGTGATAAAAATAGCCCCGCCTTATTTTTTGAGGCCTGAAGTATCGGCGTATTGGGAAGACGCTTTTTTGAGAATTGAAAAAGAACCCAGTTATTTTGACACGTTTATGCAAGGGCAGTATGACTTGTTAAACCGCTTTTTCAAAGAGCTTGAAGAGGGGAAATTCAGATTAGGCAAGGCTATTGGTGGTAAGTCGGTGCCTTGTGACCCACCGTGCAAAGGTAACAGATTTCTCAAAATGATAAAGTCGAAAAAGAAGGGTGCTAAACCGTTTAAAATTTGGAGTTGTCAGGTTTGTGATACTGCGAAGTTTGATGACGACGGTAAGCCTGGGTCGTTAATGGGCGCGCCAAGGTCTGGAGGCAGTAACCCGATTAATAAATCAGGCAAATCCGCGCCTTGTCCAAAGTGCAAAAAGTCGAAAGTTTATTTACAGATAATTCCGAACAAAAGTTTTAAAGTTTGGCGATGTGAAGATGATAAGTGTAAAGCTTCATTCTTTGACAGCAAAGGGAAAGTCGGGGATGAAATGAAGCCCCGAAAGTAATTCAATCTACCTGCTGTGATAAAATTAAGTAAACAAGTTCAAGGATGACAGTATGCTTTCACTAATCAATCGTTCCCATTATTCTTTGGGGTTTGGTTCTTTACAACTCAAAGATATAATCGACCATGCGTTAACACAGCCAGAAAAAACGGCAGCGTTAACAGATATGAACACTTTATCAGGAATACCAGAGTTTCTGGCTTTATGTGAGAAAACTGGCGTTAAGGGTATTGCCGGAATTACCTTGCGAATTGGCTATGAGGATCAATACAAAGGTGATTTAGTTTTACTTGCTAATGATGCTGAAGGATTCGAAGCAATAAATGATATTTTATCTGGCTTACAGCAAGATGAAAGAATGAGCCAATGTGGTCTAACTGATATTGCTAAAATAAGTACGCTACCAGAAGGTAAAGTAACTATTTTGGATGGTTTCTCGGGTTCTGTTTTAAATAGACAGGGCGCAGATTTTTCATCCTATTTGCTCAAGAAAAGAGCTTCTGATTACACGGTGGTGTTAACCCCTTCATCTTTGATGGGCGATTTGAGTGCTTTTGATGAGATAGATAAACTTGGCGCTAAAAACAAACTTAATCTAATTGAAACAAGCACTGCGGTTTTTAAACCTATCAGTTTTATGTCCGTTGCTGCATTGCATAGGTATAAAGAGCAATTAGCTAGGGTAGGTGAGACGGATGAGATGGCTATGGAAGTCATCACTGAAATGACATACCTCTCGGAAGATAAAGTGCAACTTTGGCGTGAACATAACCTTTCGGCAAAAGAGCTTATAGCCCGATTTGGCGTGTTGGAATCAAATAAGTTTATGTCATCACCCGATCTTGGCATATTGACCTCATCTAATAGAGTTGAGCCGCTTGTCGAAGGTGGGGGAGATCTTTACATCGAGATGAAGGTGCTTTTGGATGAGTATCTTGATAACGAAAATGCAACCCAAGAAGAAAGGGTTGAACATCACACAAGGCTTGAAAGCGAATTCAAATCTTTTAGATTGATTGAAGGAGCTGAGACGTACCTTCAGAACACCAAAGCTATCTTTGATTTGGGACGAGAAAGAGGAATAGCGTTAAGGCCTCGTGGTTCTGCTGGTAGCTCATTGGCGATATTCTTAATGATTGATGAAGATAAGAGGCTTAACCCTATCGAGTGGGAATTTACCTTTAGTCGCTTCATGGACGTAGAACGAAAAGAAATGCCGGATGTTGATATCGATGTAAGTGATGTGCCGGCTTTCACCAAAGCGCTACAGGATAAGTTTGGCTCTGAGAATGTTGTTGGTTTGAAGACATTCGGTACAGTGAAGTCTCCCAAGGCACTAATGAAAACAGCCATGAATGCCTTGTCAAATTCTGTCGGCGTGAAAACTGATGAGCATTTTAAATCAGCGCATGTTGAGTTTTTGAAGTTGTTTAAACCGTATGAAAAACGCGTACCTAAATACATGTCATTTGATGATTTTCTTGCGGAGCCGAAAGTGAGGGCTGCATTCAAGTCAAATGAGATAATGCACCAGATGATAGCTGTGGCGAGAAGGTTTCAGAACCTTTATATATCAACCAATACCCATAATGGAGGAGTGTTGTTCTCCACATTGAAGCCATGTTCAAAAACAATGGCGGCGATGAAACTCCCTGATAAACAGTTACTTCGAAGTGAGCTGAGCGTTGAATCAGCCAAGCTTATGGGGCAGATTAAATATGATGCTATGCTGCCATCGGACGCTTGCGGTGAGCTGGAATTAGCTCGAAAACACCTTAAAGAAATGCATAATGTTGTGCTTAAAGAAGACATTAAGAATCCTGCTCTATACAAAGCGGTTAGACTTGATGCTTTGGATGGCATATATCAATTAAGTGGTGCTGCTACACGACCTGTAATAGCCAGTGTGCAGCCTGAGAACTTTTTTGACACGATGGCATGCCTCACGTTAGCAAAGGCTCCCAAGAAGCTCAGTGATGGCTCTATGAGTGATTTGGATAGATATCTGCAAAATAAAAGCAGTGGTTTGAAGGTTGTTTCTGACCGTCTTATTCCTCATCTTGAAAAGACACACGGGGTAATTTTATTTGATGAGCAGATAACTGATATTTGTATAGATATAGCAAACTTCTCTTTCACCGAAGGCGACACTCTTCGCTCAGCGTTTAAAAAGAAGAAGTTTGATGTTATCGATAACTTAAAAGAAAAATTCATTTCAGGTGCACAGGCTGGTGGTTTAAGTGAGCAAGAAGCGCGATCTATATTTTCTGACCTAGAGAGAAAGAAAGATAGTTATACCATGCCTAAAGCCCATGCTGCGACTTATGTGAAAGTGGCTATGGAACAAATGCATTTGAAAATGAACTTTCCAGACACCTATATGAAGGTTTATGGCAGCAAAGTCGGCGTTGATGCTATTAGACAGGAGTATGTTCAGAAGCTTGGTTACCAGATACGGCCTCTTGACGTTCTTAAGACGCCAGTGGAAGGCGGCTTAAAGGAACATAATGGCATTCGTTACATTGTCGATGGTTTGGCCAATCGTTTTGATGAGAAGATGGTTAATTCAATACTGTCAGCTAGAAAGCATTTGTCTTTACAGGATGGTGGGAACGCGAACATTGTTCAGATGATTCATGTTATTAGCGAAAATTACATGGGTATGCCTTTGCCCGACCCGTCAATTCAAAATGATAATCAAGGGCTGAAAGCTCTGATTGGTGATATTATTAAACTATCCGAGAAAGGTGGCTTTAATTCACTCATTGGCGATCCGATAGACCAGAGAGTAGCGGAGTTAACTTCCGCTATTCCAGAGTTGGTTAATAAAATAGCCACAGGAAGGCAATTCCAGTCTTATCAAAATGATAATCTGAAAGTTAAGCAAAGCCGATAGAAGCGAGAGAAATACAATGGCTATTGAAAATTACGAAAAACTGCGAAATGCGATGCTTAGTTCGCTTATTGAAAGTCGTTACGCTGAAGAGGTAGCGCGCCTATTAGAGTTGAGGTCAATTGAGGATGCTCAAGCCCAACCAGATCTTGTTCGATTGATAACTGAGCGAGCATTATCTGACGACCCTATTGAGTTTACTGAATATCCTCATGCCCGTGCTGATCTTTCTGCACGGGCTTTATACTTAAATGGTTTTAACCCTCAAGGTGAGGATTTTGGTTTAGATATTTCTGAGCCAGAGTTTAAACAATTAATCGATACATCTGTCGGTTCTGAAGGCTTTGTTGACGATGGGACAGTAAAACTGTTGCTGAAATATCAAAATGATAAAGATGCTTATCGCATTAATGAAAAGTTAAAGAGTTATCTTGATACATACCTTGAAGCTAATTTGGCGAGAGTTGTCGAGGTGGCTGAGAAAAACAACATTGAACACGAGCCAGTAGTTGACACACCGGTCAATGCGATGCCGAACAACTCAACACTGCCCGAGGTAGACGCCTCCCCAGACATGGTAATTCCTGCTGATGAGTTGGTTTCAGAAAACAGCATGGATCAAAGCGTAGCGGTGGTTGAGCGTGGCGACCTGGATTACGAAGCTAAATACAGAAGAGATGCGGATCGCGAGGTCGAGGCCAGAAAAAGAATTTCACAAATAATCGATAGTGCGCGACTGGGTAACCCTGAGAATAATCAGCCAAGCATAATCTTCGTTGAACGCAGGGTTATTGATAAGCTTAAGAGTTTTGTTGAAAACAAGCTTGCAGATGCATTGGATCCAGTACCTTTAGATTACCCATCGGAATCATTATTCTCATCGAGTCTTTCCGAGATGGATGATAATGGTCGAGTTACCAAAGTTCACTTACATTACCGTAAAGACAAGGTGGTGATGCCTTCGGCCAACTCGCCTAAAGAAGTTTATGACATAATGGCCGCCAAAGTTCTAGAAAAGGGGATAAAAAACCCTTACTTGAAGGCAAACTTTAGAAACCCGCGTGATGCTGAAAAGTTTATTCGTGAGTCGATATCTAGCCTTACAGCCTTAGGTTACGATATTGAGGAGATGCGGGTGCATCCTAAGCATAAGGTGTTATTTGAGAATATTAAGGCAGAATACCTTGATGTAATTAATGCCATCGAGGAAGCGCCGCAAGAGCTAGTTAATGACATCGCCCCTGATGAGCCTACTCTAGAGGAGATAAACGCCCCAATAACGGTAATAACAGCCGAGAGAATAAAGCCGGAAAACCCTGTGCCAGTAGAACAGCTTAGCTCTGATCAATTAAACAATATACTGTTGCGAAGCGGATACTTAGAGCCTCAAGGGGTAGACAAGTATGGTGAAGAACTAAAGTTGACCGAAAGAAATGCTGATACGGTGAATGTAGGTAAAGCTTACGTCGAGAAGCTTATTGGGAAAATAGCTAGTGAAAGAGGTTTAGGTTCACGAGAGGCCGAAAAGCTGGGTGCACTTGACTCGAAATTGGTTGAATTTGCATTCGGCGACAAACCAGAGCTTTTAAGTGCATATGAAGGGTTTAAAGCAAATTCACTTCAAAACGTCGCGCCTCAAAATAACGATCATCAAAATAGCGAGTTCCAAAACAATGAACCTCAGTATGATGAATCTAATCAGAATGATGGGCGCTACCCAGACCATGGTGATCCAAACAATGGGTTTGCACCTGACAATTCAGAGCCGTCAAGTGAGCCACCCCCTGCGTATCCATTAGATAGTATGATGGATGAGCAAATGTATGATACCGCTGAAGGGCAACATGATTACAACCCTGTCGCAGACCATTATGACAGCTCTCCTAATGGGGGCATGGAGAATCAAGGTGGAGCGTCAAATGATGCTCCACCAAACAACTCCATGCCAGAGATGACTAGCGCAGATAAATACATGATGTCTATGGCTCAAGGTGCGAAAAAGACAGGCGGTGACTTTGGCTATATGTCTTCAAAGCAATTAAAAGGAGTGGCTGTATTAAACGCAAAAGCTAACCTCCCAGTAGGCTCCGAAGGACGAGTGAGTATCAGTGATGCCAGTAAATCGACTCTTCAGAAGGTGAAGGATTCTGTAGCATCTGATATTAAAAAGATGGTGTCTGGAGAAAGGGTTTCTAAGGAGCGATATAAAGCGCTTGCTTCTCAAAGTGATAAAGCCATTGTGGAACTAGCGGGTGAAGATGGATTGGAGGCTTTAAAAAACATCAAAGAAAAAAGCAAAAAATATCAAAATGATAAACTTGCAAGTGCTCCTCAACAAGATGTTCCTCAACAAGATGTGCCTCAACAAGATGTTCCTCAACAAGATGTGCCTCAACAAGATGTGCCTCAACAAGATGTGCCTCAACAAGATGTGCCTCAACAAGATGCAGAGGGGTTAAACGTAGAGGGCTTCAAGGGGCAGGCGATGGATGACTTTGAACTTCCATCTTCTAATGTTGAGCAATCGCAAGAATATGACATCCCCAAAGCTGAACGTCAGGAAGAGCCTGCTGTTAACTTGAGGGAAATGAAGCAAGAAGATATTGCAAAATTGCAAGCAAGTGATCCTGCTGTTGTCAAAATAGCTGTTGAGTATGAGATGTCAAAAATTGATGTTCTGCCAGACGCTCAGAATAAGTTTATTGAAAACCTTCCGGAAGCGGTGAAGGTGAGTTACGCAGAAACTCTTGGGTTACAACCACAAGAGCAAAAGGTGGAACCACAGAGCGAAATAGGCACTCCCGAAAACAAAGAGGATGATCCGGATTTAAAACGGAAATCACCAAAACCCAAGATAGGAAGATAATATCAATATGATAAATATAAATGTCGGCTTACGCCGGCATTTTTTTTTGGAAAGATGCTAAGTTTAAGTAGTTAAAGGATTATAGGTGGCTCACAGTGAAAAGTGATTTTTTATTAAAGTTGTTGTTTTCGATAGACGTTGTTCGAGAAAGGATCCGCAAAAAGCGCAAGAATAGTATAGAAGATTACTATGAAGTTGCTGCGCCGGTAGATAATTATACTTTCAAGACGTTTGATGGCTCATTTATCACCATGTTTAGGCTGAAAGGTTTTCGCAGCTTAGTTAATGATAAGTCAAAAATGGCAGTAGCCAAAAGGCTAGAAGAGAAGCTTCAGGCGTATTTTACTCAAGTTGGCTACGGCGTGCAGATTGTAGATGTTTCTAACCCTGAGCTAACAAAAAGAAAATTGCATGAAGTTATGAAGCCGTCTCTAGATGAGCTTAAGGCAACAGGTCTTAATGCAGATTTTATGCATGATGGGTATATCGACTTTTTGGCGACTAAAGGTGTTTGGAAAGAACAGTTTTTGGTGATCACAACAACGCCAGACGTGAAGCTTTCTGGCAACGCAGGTTTAGGTGATCCAAAAGATGCATTAAATATTGTTTTAAATGAGCATTTTTCATCATTATCAACGCCTCAAACCTTACTGATGACGCCAGCTGAAAAAGAGCTTAAAACCTTACATGATGTTTTTGTGAAGGATATTAACGATCAGTTTAAAAGTCAGGTGACTGCGGGGTTTCTTATGGAGCGTGTTCGTGTGGAAAAGCACCTGTTTTTCTACAAAGAAGCTCTTTATGGGAAAACTATCCCAGTGAACTGGAAACCTAACTTTGATGGGTTTGTTATTTCTGAGAAAGATGGTGAAATTAAAGATGAGGAACAGTCATTAGTGTTCCCGCCATTGTGTGATCAAGTCATCACAGAGGGGTACTCAGAAGAAGATACAGCAACCAAATCACTACCTTCGAATGTCGGCAGAATTGGCAGCAGATTTTTTTCGACCTTGAGCGTCACTTTCCCTCAGAGAAATGGCGATAAAATGAAGAGCTATGAATCTCTTTCAAACAGCTTGCCAAGAGAGATTTCTTACGTAGTTTCTCAACGCGCTGAGAGCGAGCCTTTTGAGTCGTCTGAATACAAGATGAAAAGAGCGTACTCGATGATTTCGGGTGTGCTCCCATTATCTGAGAACAAGCGCATTAAGAAAGCCCAAGCCGATCTGGAAGAGCTTCACAAAGAGCGCCAAAGATTGAGTATTTGGATGTCCATGTCAATCACTGTTTTCTCCGATACTTTGGATGGTTTACTTAGTGACAAAACCACCGTAGAGAACCGCTTAATCGCATGGGGCGGCGTTATAACTAAGTCCGTAGAGGTGAATAAGCTACAGGGGGTTATGGATACCGTTCCTGCTAGTAATGCGCGGACAAGTCAGGTAAGAGTATTGGAAAATCTTGGCTCGTTTTTGTATCAATCACCATTGTTTATGCAGGCAAGGCCATATAACACTGGCTACCTACATTTTATAACTGACAACGGCACATTTTTCTCTTATGAGGAGCAGTCATCGAAGAATATAAACTTTAATGGTTACTTCCCTGGGGAGTCTGGTACTGGTAAATCAACAATGTTGACGCTTTTGAATTATGCGCTAATTGCTAAGCCAAAGGCTGACAGGCGTTTTTCAGGCACCTTGCCAATTATTGTTACTGCTGATGTAGGGAGAACATCCTTCGGTGGTAACGACACATTGCAGATGATGTTACCGGATAATAAAAAGCATTTAATATCTTCGCACGCGATGACTACGGATGTTAAAAGTGCTTACAACATTCATGATTTGGTGTTGGGTAAATACTCACCTACCGACGAGCAGACTGGGGTG
>TARA_R110001592_G_scaffold317254_1_pt1 | contig 31437 bp, 21 predicted proteins | sample TARA_R110001592 | Tara Oceans TARA_R110001592 (sample SAMEA4398387) | marine metagenome | biome: Polar Biome; feature: [SRF] surface water layer (ENVO:00010504); material: water (ENVO:00002006), including particulate matter (ENVO:01000060) such as... | depth 5 m | reverse complement strand
TAATCGCATGTTAGATACCGCTCTCGCTTTAGCTAATGCACCTTGATATCCAACGTGGCGTTGCGTTTTATGCGGGAGTAACCTCCCGTTAGACCGCTTCTGAACTCAGTGTTAACGATGCAGGTAATGTTGCTTGCAGGCCGACCACAATAACAAGGTCGCCTTCTTCTGGACTGACGCCATCGCCGGGTATCATGCTTACGCCATTGCGTATGATACTGAGCAACAAGACATGACTCTGTTTCAGCAATGCTAGTAAACTATCTTTACTGGTGGTGTTGGTTAAACTGTAGGCGCGCATCACTCGTCCGTCAGGTAATGATATCGTTAGACCGTTACTGAGTTGACGAATTGACTCGTCAACTAAAAGCGTGGGTGGCAGATCAAGCCCCTTAGGATCAGCTAGCGCGACCATTTGACTGATGTATTCTCTGCGGATAGTCGGACTATCAATAGAAAGTGCCACTTGGGACTCATACAGTGTGGGATATTTAAGCGAGCTTGTTAAGGTACGCTGCACCAATGCACTTATTACCACAGTAACGGCTGCTGGCGCGACCAAACCATATTCCCCCGTCATTTCCATAATCATGACTAAACTAGCGAGTGGTGTACGTGCAGCAGCACCGAACAGCGCCAACATACCGATAATGACACAGCTTGCGTAGCTAGGAGAAAACGAGTCAACCACACCCGCTAATTCAGCAAATACTGCGCCCAACATAGCACCAACAAATAGCGTTGGTGCGAATATCCCCCCTGAGCCTCCGGATCCTATGGTTAAGGCCATCGCAAAGGGTTTTAGTATAAGTAAAATAAGTAACACGCTTAGTGACAGTTGATGATTAATTGCCAGTTCAATCCATTGATATCCACCACCAAGAATTTGTGGTATCCACATGGCAATTAAGCCAAGTAGTAACCCGCCAAAAGCGGGTTTAATAATACGAGGTATATTGATTAGGCGGAAAAGGTCACGAATTTTATAAAATATTGAAGGGATAAAACTTGCAACGATGCCACTTGCGATCCCTAAGCCGAAATACCAGCTGAGTTCCATCGGATGTGCCAGTGATAATGCCGCCTGGATATTAAAAATAGGTGACCAACCGACGACGAACCCCATGATGGTGTATGCCGTAGCTGAAGCCAGTATTGCAAAGTATAAAGCGCGGGTTTCCATTGAAAATCCAGAGTAAAGCACCTTAACCGCGAACAAAGCAGACCCCAGTGGGCTTTTAAATATCGCTGAAAGCCCAGCAGCAGTAGCAACCACTGTTAATAAACGACGTTCTGCACTTACTAGTCCAAAACGATCCGCAAGAATGGCGGCGATACCAGCGGAAATCTGCGCGGTGGGGCCTTCTCGCCCAGCAGAACCACCGGAGCCAATAGTGACTGCACTTGCTAAGGCCTTTACCCACGGTACTCTTGTGCGTATGGCACCATCGTGTTGATGAAAAGCTTCAATATAGGCATCGGTGCCATGCCCTTCTGCTTCAGGTGCAAGTCTATAGACGATAACCCCCGATATTAACCCACCAAGAGTGGTCACTACCGGTATCCAGTACAAAGGCATAAAAAACGGAAAGGTTAAGGGCTGAGTTTCATCAAAGTGGCCTATGCCCACGATAAAAAATTCGCTGCACACTTGCAGTAACCAAATAAACCCAAGTGCGCCAATGGCACCAACCACGCCAAGACCAAAGCTCCATATTCCCATATAAATTTCACGTCTGGTGCGCCAATTGTATTTTTCAAACACGGCAGTATTCTCGAGTATTCATAAGCTGATTTGGCTTCCACACACTGCGTTATATTAATGATTCATTCCGTTAGATAAATACGGATTATCTTCGTCTGCTTATCAGCGGTAATTATCCGTTAACAGAAATTAATCGGATTGATAGCAATCAATTTTCTATCAAAGAGTGGCTAAAATCGCGTCGAAGCAGTCATGTTTAAATTATCGCTATGCGTAGCAGCCACATTTTACTAAGGGATATACCGCATAGTTGAAACTGTGCTTCTGGCACATACTTTGGGCCTTACAATGAGTACGGTTAGGATCAAAGCTTATTAAGTTTTAAAACTTCCCTTATGAAAAAATTATCAATTCAATGTGTTGACGTTGTCGCACACTATTAGGCGTTCAATGATCCCAAAAAACATTGTTAAGCGACTTAAATTAATCTGTTGGGTCATGCTTTGGATGAGCAATGCCGTTATTCCTTGTGCGTTGGCTGAAGAATCTTTGACTTATGATCAGGCTCGTCAGCGGCTTCGTTTGCAATCTGACGCGATAAAAGCTGCAAATTATCAAGTGCAAGGTGAACGAGAAACTCGCCAGTCGCTAGACAGCTTGCGTTATCCAACGCTGAGTATTGATGCGGGGGTAATGGCTTATAGTTTGCAGCGCGAAATGAATATAGAGCCATTGCAAGAAGCTGTGGGTGAGTTGATTTCTGGGGCTGATCAGTTAATCCCTAGTACAGTCAATCTTGACTTCAATTCTGTTGATCCCACCGCTGCGCTTACGTCAAGTTGGTTGTTATATAACGGCGGCCAAACCAGCGCTGCTCGGCAGTTTGCCGACGCGAGCATAACCCTAGCTGAGGCACAACGAACCGGAACAATTGAACATCAGGACAAGATGCTAGCAATTGTTTACTTTGGTCATTTGTTGGCTGGGCGTGTTTTGGCGATACGTGAAGAAGTGCTTGAGAGCGTAAAGCGCCATTTGTATCAAGCTACGCGTTTCGAAGACAAGGGAGTACTGTCAAAAGTAGAGCGATTACATGCGCAAGTGGCCTACGATGAAGCACGGCGAAACTTAGTTCAGGCGCGCTCTGATTATGGCATTGCCGATGTTTCATTGCGACGTTTATTGCATAGCGAGCAGTCGATAGTCTTACAAACCCAGTTATTTGTTATTACGCAAGCGCTACCGTCGCTGGGCGAATTTATTGACGCGGGTATTGATGATAATAGTCAGTTGGCACAACTGCGGGCAAAACACCGTCAGGCAGAACAAGGTAAGGCGATTGAGCAGGCTCGTTGGAAGCCGTCGGTAGTTGCATATGGGAGTTATAACTTAGTACAGAAGGATGCTGATTTTTCAAATCCGTTACCATTACTCGAACCCGATTGGATAGTAGGTATCAATATAAGCTACCCCATTTTTGATCGGCTCAATCGAGGTCGCTTAGTGGGGGCCGCTGAGCAGAAGGTGCAACGAGTACAGGCATTAAGCCGCGAACTTGAAACGAACCTGACGACGTTAATCGAAAAAAGTTATTTATCGGTAAAACGAGCACGGCAACAGTTTTTACTTCTTCAATCAAATATTGAGTTGACCCAAGAAACCCTAAAACTGCGAGAACGTTTGTTCGCTGAGGGCTTAGGTACATCACTTGATGTTATCGATGCTCAACTGACTGTTGCGCGAGCTGAAACTGAGCGTGTTTCCGCTGCGTATGCGTTTGTGGTATCGCTGGCAAATTTACTTGAAGCAAGTGGACAGCTTGAAAAATTCAGCGATTACATCGCACGAGCTGACGTAAAATTGACTGCAGGGGAGCATCAATAATGAAATCCAAGGTTGTAATTATAGCTTCCGTTATAGTGGTTATCATCCTTCTTGGCTTCGGCTTGTTGCAAATTAATTCGCCGGTGCCTTTGCTTTTTCAAGGGCAGGTTGAAGCCAGAGAAGTTGACGTTGCGGCGAAAGTCGCGGGGCGGATACGCGAAGTGTTGGTTCGTGAAGGGGATTCTGTGTCAGTCGGCGATAGGTTATTCGAATTAGACAGTCCTGAGCTTACCGCCAGGATGCAACAAGCAAGTGCAGGACGCGATGCTGCCGTGGCAATGAACGAAAAAGCGGATATCGGTGCCAGAAAAGAACAAGTTCGTGTGGCGAAGTACGCTTGGGACCGAGCGCAGTCAGAAGCAAAACTTGCACAGAAGACCTTTGAACGATTTGATTCTCTGTATGACGAGGGATTGATATCAGCACAAAAGCACGATGAATTACAAACCCGTGCGAAGGCAGCAGTTGATGCTGGCAGTGAGGCCCGGGCAGAGTACGATATGACACTTAACGGTACAAGAACCGAAGACAAGGCGGCGGCGCTGGCGATGGTTAATCAGGCCGACGGATTGATAGCAGAGGTGCAGGCGTATTCAGCGGAAACACACTTAACGGCGCCAATTGCTGGTGAGGTTACTCAGGTGTTAATCGATCCAGGCGAATTGGCACCAACAGGATTTCCGGTGATAACGTTAGTTGACCTTACTGATACGTGGGTGGTTCTTAATGTTCGAGAGAACCATTTGGTCAACTTTCCAATGGGCGCAAAGTTAACGGGCACGGTGCCAGGTCTTGGTGATCAGGATATTCCGTTATCGGTATATTATATTGCGCCGCAAGGCGAGTTCGCAACCTGGAAAGCGACACGTTATTCGTCGGGATATGACATTAAAACGTTCGAAGTGCGATTACGGCCAAGTGACGTAGTGGATGGTTTGCGTCCAGGCATGAGTGTTCTGTTTACGCTTGAATAATCTACAGCAAAGGAAACGTGGCACGTGAGCAAGGTAACGAAATACCAAACGGGTTTTATCGTGGCACTGAAACGTGAACTTTCACAGTATCAGTATCGCGGTGGCGAATTTGTTTTTTCGATCGGTGTTCTGCTGCTCAGCATGGTGACTGTGGCGTGGATATTCACATCAGGCACACTAACCAACTTACCGATTGCGGTAATTGACAACGATGGCTCCAGTGTTTCTCGTACTTATATCCGCATGCTCGAAGCCTCACCTCATCTGCATATTGTTGATAAACTATCTTCACCAGCTGAAGCACGAGAGCTACTAGAGCAGGCTTCTATTTATGCTTTCGTACTTATTCCAAAACATTTCACACGCGACATGAAAACTGGCCGGCAGGCGACTGTGGTCGCTTGGTACAGTCGACAATTTTTAACAATATCAGGAACGATCACCAATAGCTTACTTGAAATCACCGAGACGTTAGCTGCCAGTGCTCAAATAACGTCTCTTGCTAAACGCGGGGAGTCCGTGTTGGCCGCTGGCGTGAATAGTATGCCAGTGCAGTTGGAACTACGAACACTGTTTAATCCCTTTCAAAACTATCAGTATTTTCTTATTGCAGGTCTGTTGCCCGCCATGTTGCAAGTTTTCGTTATGGTGTGGACTGTTTTCTTGGTGGGTCGAGAGTTTCAAGAGCAAACCGGTGCTCGGTGGCTCGCCATAGGGGGCAATGTATATATGGCTATCGCGGCTAAGGTCCTGCCAGTGTTTGTCGTTGCATCCGCGATTAGCATCGGGTGCGTAAATTGGCTTTATGGTGTGGCGGGTTGGCCGGTGAGCGGTAGTTTGGGCTTGCTTCTTGTGGGATGGGAGTTACTGATCGGTGCACACATCGTCTTGGGTGTTCTTTTTGCTGGCTTCGCGCCGAATTTAGCCACTGCTTTGTCGTTTGCAGTTTTTTTTACCGCGCCCGCTTTTGCCTATGCCGGCATTACTTTTCCACAATATGCCATGCCTTTAGTGGCACAATTTTGGACGTATATGTTACCTATTCGAACGCTGCTTCGTTTGCAAATTGAACAAACAGAAATAGGCACGCCAATTAGCAATTCAATGCCGGAGTTACTTGTTCTTGTGGTCTTTATTGTAGTGCCGTTACCCTTTGCTATTCGTCGAATTCGAACCCGCTGTACAACGTTGTGAGTAGGGCATTAGAGATGGTGTCATTTTGGCAAAGTTATTGGTGTTCATTGGCGGCTATTTTTCGAGATCGTAACGTAATGCTGCTCGTTATCGTTGGTCCAATTGTGTATTCCTTTTACTATCCGTTTCCATATAGCCCTGAGGTTGTACGAGAGATACCGGTAGCGGTTGCAGATATGGATAACAGTAGCTTGAGTCGCCAATTAGTGCGTTTAGCAGACGCAAGTCCTGATATTAACGTGATAAATGTCGTAAGTGACTCTACTGAATTGCGCCAAGCATTGTGGAATGGTGATATAGAAGGAGGCTTGATCATTCCCGCTGGATTTCGGCGCAATATTATGCGCGGTGAAACATCTAACGCTGTTGTGCTAGGAAATGGCGCTTACTTTATGTTCGATAGCCTCGAGCTACGCGGCTTTTCAAATGCGGTGCAAGCGCTATCGGCACAACTTGAACGTAGACACGAACTAACCCTTTCAGTTTCACCAGAGCAAGCTGCAGAGCTAAGTGACCCTGTGCGCTTAGATTTACGCACAACATCAAACCCTATCGGCGGGTATTCTACCTATGTTGTGCCAGCGGTTGCCGTTGTGGTACTGCAACAGACACTGTTATTGGGGATTTGTATGTTACTAGGCACATGGAGAGAGTCTGGCTCGCCATATGATATGACATTTCGAAAAAATCGTTTGGCATTGGTTTTCGCTGTTGCCACTATCTGTCTTGCTAATACACTGTATTACATCGGGTTAGTGTATTGGCGTGAGGATTACCCGCACTTAGGTCAGTTGCGAGATTTACTGCCGGTAGTTATCGTTTTTTCTTTAACCGTTGCGGCATGGTCAGTTGCTATAAGTTCTTGTATCCGTTACCGCGTACAAGCGGTCATTCATTTAATACCCACGTCAATCCCGATCATCTTTATGGGTGGATTCGCATGGCCGATTGAGTCAATTCCTACTCCGTTAGTTGCGGCGAGCATGCTTGTACCTAGCACAGTGGGTATTCAGGCATTCTTAAACGTTGATCAGATGGGGGCTTCTCTTGTACAAGTTTTACCAGAACTTACAGGCCTCTTCATGTTATTTATTGGATCGCTAGCGCTTATCGTTTATAGAAAAAATTGGCCGGTGCCTGTTGATAAGTAATCAGGTTGTTTTGCCCGAACGCAGGTTTTTAGATTCAATCATTGATGCTTAAACCCCAAAGATTATAGAAGTATAACCCCTCCGATAGATCTTTTTTAAAATTGGCAGTTGCCGTGAAAGTAAAGTACAGCCCAATAAAAGTAAAAATCTAATTTAATTGATTCAAATCAAACCAAATATTTACAGCTGATTTCTAATGTCACTAATAGATGTGGCCAGCCACATCTATTAGTGGGAATCGCGAATACTTTTTTTTATAAAACCGTCCAAGATAAGTCTGTAGATAAGCCTTTTGGCTCTGTTTCATCACGCTGATATTTGGAACAGATAGTCACTGTTATCAAAAATATTTTTAACATTTGCGTTAAATAAATTAAGGAGTTCGACATGACCTACGCAACAACTAATCCTTATACGGGAGAGGTAGTGAAGACCTTTCCTGACGCCACTGATGCTGAGATTATTCAAGCGATAGAGGATGCTAACACGGCATTTTTGTCGTGGAAAAATAGCTCTTTTGCCGAGCGAGCAAAGGTTATGCACAAAGCGGCAGATCTGTTACGCAACGATATTGATGGTTACGCTAAACTTTTAACGCTCGAAATGGGCAAGATTACGGTGGAAGCCAAGGCGGAAGTTGAATTGTCTGCAGCCATTTTTGAGTACTATGCCGTCAATGCCGAAAAGTTGCTAGCACCAGAAAAATTGCCAGTAGCCGACTTGGCTGAAGGCGACGCAGTGCTTGTTAACGACCCTCTCGGTGTATTACTTGCCGTAGAACCGTGGAATTTTCCCTATTATCAGGTCGCACGTATTATCGCGCCGCAATTGTCTGCGGGTAATACCATGTTGCTTAAGCATGCTGGCATTGTTCCGCAAAGCTCGGCTGCCTGTGAGCAGCTTATGCTTGAGGCTGGACTGCCAAAAGGCGCGTTCAAAAACCTTTATGCGGCACATTCACAAACTGCATTGATTATTAATCATCCGTTAGTACGTGGTGTTGCATTGACTGGTTCAGAAAGTGCGGGCGCAGTCGTTGCATCTACCGCCGGTAAAGCGCTTAAGAAATCAACTTTAGAGCTCGGCGGCGCCGATGCTTTTGTGGTTCTGGCTGATGCTGATCTCGACAAAACAGTAAATTGGGCAGTTTTTGGCCGTCACTGGAACGCCGGTCAGGTTTGCGTATCATCAAAACGTATGATTATTGCTGATGAAATTTACGATGAGTTTGTTAAGCGTTATACAGCAGGTGTTGCTGGGTTACGTGCTGGCGACCCTTTTAAGCCTGAAACAACATTAGCGCCACTATCATCACAGAATGCCGCGGACGATCTCAAAGCAAAAATTCGTCAGGCGATAGACTTAGGTGCCACAGCAACTGAAGTAGGTCCACAGGTTCCCAGTCAGGGCGCTTTCGTACAGCCAACCATTTTGACTGATATCAGCGAAGATAATGAGGCTAGAAATTGGGAGTTTTTTGGGCCGGTTTCTATGCTGTTTCGTGCGAAGGATGAGGATGATGCTGTACGGATTGCCAATGACTCTCCCTTTGGATTGGGCGGATCGGTCTTTACTTCTAATACCAAACATGGCGCAGAGGTGGCGAAGAAGATTTCTACCGGCATGGTGTTTGTAAACCATCCAACAATGGTAAAAGCCGACTTGCCTTTTGGAGGGATTCGTCACTCAGGTTATGGCCGTGAATTATTGGGTCTCGGCATCAAGGAGTTTGTTAATCACAAGTTGATCGATGTTGTTGATATTGATGCGCCGTTTTAACGGCGTTACTCACTGAATCACATTTTCTTTAATGCTTAGAGAGTGAGTTATTTCGTCACCCAAAGTGGGTCACTGATGGTGGCGCACATGTTGTACTTATTACCGCTCCCTCTCTTGCAGCCTTCAAGCAAGGTGTTGATATGACTCGTAAGCATGGCACCTGTGTATTGGTACATATACCACCTGGGAATTTCCTACGCCCCTTTTTGAGGTAGTAGCAAATTGCATCACCGCTCGTGGTTCGTTATGCGGAGTAGCCTGCACAGAATCTGCCTCTGGTCATATGGTTGGCGCTATTTATGTCTAGCGTTCAGTAGCAATACATAGCTTCAAAATCATGATTAAAAAAAGTCATTTAGGAAGGCATAACGATGAAAGCAATGGTGCTTAACAAGCCAAAAACACCTTTAGTTTGGACAGATTTACCAGATCGTCACCCTGAAGCAGGACAGGTACGAGTGAAAGTACTCGCCTGCGGCGTTTGCCGGACAGATCTTCATGTATGCGATGGGGAGCTGCCGGATCCAAAATCGCCAATTATTCCTGGGCATGAAATTGTGGGTCGAATAGTCGAACTTGGTGAAGGTGTTAGTGGGTTGGAACTGGGTGAGCGTGTAGGTATTCCATGGCTCGTCCACACTTGTGGTGTTTGTTCCTATTGTCGATCGGGTCGAGAAAACTTATGTGATGCACCTTTGTTTAGTGGCTACACAAGAGATGGCGGATTTGCAACCGAGGTTATTGCCGATGCCCGTTTTGCTTTTCCGTTAGGAGAAGATGTTAGTGATGTATCACTCGCACCATTACTTTGTGCTGGACTAATAGGCTGGCGTTCACTGGTGATTGCGGGTGATGGTAAAAGGGTTGGCCTTTATGGCTTTGGTGCTGCTGCGCATATCGTCGCTCAGGTAGCCATTTGGCAAGGTCGAGAAATATTTGCCTTTACCCGGCCCGGTGATTCAGCTCGTCAAAATTTCGCAAGGAGTTTGGGCGCAGTATGGGCCGGATCTTCAGAGGACATGCCTCCAGAACCGTTGGATATCGCAATCATCTATGCCGCTGACGGCGACCTCGTTCCATTAGCACTAAAAGCCGTTTGCAAAGGTGGGCGGGTAGTTTGCGCTGGTATCCACATGAGCGATATTCCAAGCTTTCCCTACGAAATACTCTGGGAAGAGCGGCAGTTGGTTTCAGTGGCCAATCTTATGCGGCAAGATGGAATCGACTTCCAGCAACAGGTTTCCAGAATGGATTTGCAGATCAAGACGACGACCTACGCCATGCAAGATGCTAATACAGCGTTGGATGATCTTCGCGCGGGGCGTTTTGATGGCGCGGCAGTTTTAGTGCCGTAAAAGACTGTCAGGCAGATGTCCTAGGATATTGTGGCCTGTCTCACTTGAATACGTAGAACTACAAATACTTTATTCATAACATTTCACCCAATAAAGGGGTGAACGTAAAAAATTCTGGGCATTGGATAACCGGTAAACCGTCCTGAATAATCACTTTAGCCGGCAAGGAGTATTTAAAATGTCTGATAGAACAGTAGCAATGATCACCGGAGGTGGTCAGGGAATAGGAGAAGCCATTTGCAAGAGATTGGCAAGCGATGGTTTCAAAGTGTCGGTTGCCGATTTAAACGACGAAAATGCCGCCAAAGTGGTTGCAGCCATCAATAACGATGGCGGAAAGGCTATTGCAGTCCATGTAAATGTGGCAGACCGCGAAAGCGTATTCGCAGCTGTTGAAAAAACGGCCATTGAACTTGGTGGTTTTGATGTCATGGTGAACAATGCTGGAGTGGGACCCACAACTCCTATTGATACTATCACGCCCGAGCAATTCGATGATGTATATCGGATTAATGTAGCGGGTGTGTTGTGGGGGATTCAGGCTGCCCACCAGAAATTCAAAGAGTTGGGGCATGGTGGGAAAATCATAAGTGCAACCTCACAAGCAGGAATCGTGGGTAACCCTGGTTTGGCCTTGTACAGTGGAACCAAATTCGCCATCAGGGGGATCACGCAGGTAGCTGCACGAGATTTAGCAGTGGAAGGAATAACTGTAAATGCATATGCCCCAGGAATTGTTAACACTCCCATGATGAGAGGCATAGCTCATAAAGTTGGCGAGCAAGCAGGGGAGTCAGACGAATGGGGTATGCAGAGCTTTGCAAAAAATATAGCGTTGGGTCGCTTGTCTGAGCCCAAAGATGTAGCTGCTGCTGTGGCTTTCCTGGCCGGTTCAGATTCCGACTATATGACGGGTCAGACGTTGGTAGTAGATGGAGGGATGGTGTTTAATTGATTTTTCTATCTCAAGCTGTAGGTGGGGTTTTATTGCGGGCTGTGTTGTTTTGATGGTAGGCGGACGCTTAGCAAGGAAGTTTATATGGACATAACAGTTATGCTAAAAAATATCAAACTGAGTCTGTAGAGGATACTGATAGGATTGACCAGCCTATGGTTTATTGGATGCACTTGGGCATAGAGGGGAGCCCTAGCGGTAGGCTCGCAAATGCCGAGCGGCCTTATGGTGTTTTTACCTTCGATGACTCTGCTAATCGTAAAATCTGGATCGGCGGAGGCATCGGCATCACTTTGTTGATTGCTCGAATGAAACAACTCGCCAAAAATCCAGCGGCTCAAGGCATTGGTCTATTCCACAGTTCAACCGAACTGGCACTTTGTCAAAACTGACGGCCGATGTTTTAGCGGACAACGTAAAATTGCATATATACATAGACAGCCGACTCGGATATTTGATTGTAGAGAAAATGTGCGCATCTTTGCAAGACTGGTAATCGGCCAGTGTTTGGTTTTGTGGTTCTGTTCAATGCGGTGAATCGTTGTATGAGGACTTGGCAAAAATGGTCTGCCGTCAGGCACTTTACACCAAGAATTAATAAATATGCGCTGATCCAGCAAAACAGCAACATAAATCTAAGGGGTGACCACAGACCACTGTGGATATTCCTAATTTCATTGTTTCATTGAAAGAAGGAAAATGCCTTATAGCGACTTAGATTTCAAAGGGAGAAAACAACCCTCAACCCTACTGTTAGGAGAAAACGACTATGAATGTAAATGCCAAAAATGATTGTGCTAAAGCCCTATCAAGTGTTCTTGCAGACACCTATGTTCTGTACCTAAAAACACACAACTTTCACTGGAATGTCGAGGGTCCTAACTTTCGACCACTGCATTTAATGTTTGAAGAGCAGTACCAAGATCTGTGGGCGTCGTTAGATGTAATCGCTGAACGAATTCGAGCGCTAGGTGCTTATGCTCCTGGGACTTATGCCAAATTTGCAGCGTTGGCAACGATTAAAGAAAACCAAGATATTCCTGAAGCTAATGGCATGTTAAGCGAATTGGCTAGGGATAATGAAAGCGTAATCGCGACGCTTGTTGAAGCCATTCAGGTTGCTCAAAATGCGGGTGATGAGCCTTCTGCAGGCTTGCTAATTGATCGTCAAACAGTCCATGAAAAAGCAGCGTGGATGATGCGGTCAATGCTTGTTTAAGTGCAGATTTAAGTGCAGCGGTAGAGAGTAGGGCAAGTAAATCAATAGCATGAGCGTTTTTTATTTAGCGTCGCTGCCAACAAATACATAAGCTGGTACATACGACGATGGTAAAAAATACATCAATGACGAATTTACCAAGATTCAAGGTATGCGCAGAAACTGGAAAAATAGGGGGTAAATAGTGGCGCTTATTTTACGTTCGATAGCCTCCAGCTACGTGGCTTTTCAAGCGCGGAGCAAGCGCTATGAGCATAACTTGAACGCAGGCACGAACTAACCGTTTCAGTTTCACCAGAGCAAGCAACAGAGCTAAGTGGCCCAGTGCGCTTTGATTTATGCGCAACATCTCACTTTATCGACGGGTATTCTACCTATGTAATGACAGTGGTTGCCGTCTTTTATCTAACCTTTGCTGCATGGTTAGTTGCTATAGGTTCTTGTATACGGTAGCGCGTACAAGTGGTCATTCACTTAATACCCACATCAATCCTGGTCATCTTTCTAGGTGGGTTTGAATGGCCAATTGAGTTAATTATTACTCCGTTAGGAACATTGAATATGCTAGTGCGAAATATGCTTAGTATTTAGGTATTCTTAAATGTTGATCAGGTGGAGGTTTCGTTTACTCAAGTTATTCCAGTGTTTTTCGGCCTTGTGAAGTTATTAGAAGAAACTTTACTGCTCGTTATATTACGAATAAATAGGCCCTTGTTAGCGGGTAAATAATGTTGCACTTTGCACTATCAAAATGCTTAATATGTTACATATTAAGACAGGTATTTTTGTTACTGATAAGGGCGTATACAGAATTTGAAAGTCAACGCTAGTCACTGGCGTCATGATACGTAAATAACGCGAGGTCATCGCATTGCTAATCGCGCGGTCGGTGTGTGGCGAAGATATAACTCAGGATAACGTTTCATGTCATCAAAACCGCAAAAGTTCCCATGGTTTATAATGGGCTTAATGTCCAGCGTAACGTTTATGGCGATCCTTCCTGAGTTGCTGCCTTCGGGTATACTGCCTCAGATGGTTGAGGGCTTAGGGATAGACCACACACAAGTGGGCTTTCTGGTAGGAATTTATGCCTTAGCGACAGCTGTTTTTACAATACCCATGATCAGTTTGACGCTGGCAATAAATCGAAAGAAATTATTGATGTGGCTGCTAATTGGATTATCGATATCTAATGTGCTTGTTGGGCTCTCTTCTTCCTATCATTTTATTATAATTTGCCGAGTTGTTGGTGGTATTTGCGCCTGTATTTTATGGCCGATGATTGCGGCCTACGGCACTCGCATTGCGCCCGCGAACCAGCATGGCCGAGCCATCGCAGTAGTCATGGCTGGTGTTACACTGGGCATTAGTATTGGCGTGCCGGTATTAACCTCAATAGGAACGCTAGTTAACTGGCGGGCGCCGTTTATTCTGATTGGTTTGCTTATTGCCATCATTGCATTGCTTATATATTTATATTTGCCTTCTATCGAGGGGGAAAAATTAGGTAAAAGCAATTCGCCGTTTACAGTGCTCAAAATGCCCTCAATGCTAATTATTATGACCATGACATCGCTAACCGTAACAGCACACTATGCTGTTTATACCTACGTTAGTTTGCTTATTGAAAGCATTCATTTTGTAGGCGGGATAAGGCTAGCTCTTATCATTTTTGGCATAGGATCTGCTGTCTCGGTGGTTATTTTCGCTCGCTATATAGATCAGTACTTGCAAACGCTAATTGTGAGCATGTTAGGCCTTGGTGCAATTTCTATGGCGATGTTTATTCTATTTAGTAGTACCAACGGTTTGGCGCATCTTGCATTCTTTTTATGGGGTGTTGCTTTCGGGCCTGTGGTAACGATGTTCCAAGCGGCGGTGAGTAAACAGATCGAATCTGCAAAAGACGTCGCAACGTCTGTTCAATCTAGTGTATTTAACTTCTCCATCATGATTGCTAGCTATGTGGGCGGTCGGTTAATAGTGGAGTCGTCTATTGTCAGCGTGGTGTACTTCGCGCTGTTCCTATTTCTTTGTTCCAGCGTCATCGCATTATTAGCAAAACGCACGCTGGGTTGATGTTAAATTCTAATTTGGATATCTATTTGGACAATGCGAGCTGAACGTTAAACCTTCTTATTCAAAAAACGCTTACAAAAATCTAGTATCGACTAATCTTGTTTACGGATTGAAGCACTAAACACAATGGCGATGCACGTGAAACCTACCTAAAAGAGGCGTGTAATCCACATAAACATTGTGGGTAGCCCTAATTTAAATAAATCAGAAATGTGTTTAATATTATGGCCAATTACATTGTTGATTAATGTGACCTGATTTGCCCATATGGGAAATTCAAAACGAAAATTATTATTCGAAAATATCTCTATACAACAATAGAGATGTCCGGAGACCCTGCATGTTTGAATGGATCACTTTGATAAACAGCTGGGCTTGGGGCCCGCCCACCTTAATGTTGCTGCTAGGCACCGGCTTCTATCTCAGCGTGGGTTTGCGCTTTTTAACGATACGTAAAATTCCGTTTGCGCTTGGTAAATTATTAAAGGGGCGAAAGGAAAAGGGTGCTGGTGATATAAGTCCTTTCAGTGCCTTGATGACGTCACTCTCCGCCACCATCGGTACCGGTAACATCGCCGGCGTTGCAACGGCCATGGTGCTGGGCGGTCCGGGTGCACTTTTTTGGATGTGGATAACAGCACTATTAGGTATGGCGACCAAGTATTGTGAAGCGGTGTGTGCAGTGCGTTTTCGCGAGCGGGATACCGACGGCAACTTCAGTGGTGGACCTATGTACTACATCCGTAATGGTCTAAACAAGCGCTGGCACTGGCTAGGCTTTGTTTTTGCACTGTTTGGCAGTTTGGCGGGATTTGGTATAGCCAACACAGTCCAATCGAATGCAGTTAGTCAAGTTCTCAATACTGAATTTTCTGTGCCGACGTGGCTTACGGGTGGCGTGCTTATGTTGCTGGTTGGCACCGTTATTTTGGGCGGGGTAAAGCGCATTGCGGCGGTTGCTGAGTGGCTGGTTCCGTTCATGGCCATTGGCTATACGCTGATGGGGCTGTCTGTACTGGCGATGAATCTATCGGCTATCCCAGGCGCGGTAGTTGAAATTGTCAATTCAGCGTTTACCGGCTCAGCAGCAGCGGGCGGTTTTGCGGGCGCATCTGTTTGGGCTGCTATTCGTTTTGGTGTAGCTCGCGGTGTTTTTGCCAATGAGGCAGGCTTGGGCAGTGCGCCAATTGCGCATGCCGCTGCCCGCACTAATCAGCCGGTAGAGCAGGGGATGATTGCCATGTTGGGCACGTTTATCGATACTTTAGTTATTTGTTCAATTACTGGCTTGGTTATAGTTATTACTGGCGTATTGCCAAGCGGCAACAATGGCGCAGATCTAACTGCTGCAGCGTATGCAGTTGCATTACCAGGTGGCGATATGGTGGTGACATTTGGACTGTGTGTGTTCGCTTTTACAACAATGATTGGTTGGAGCTACTACGGAGAACGTTGCACGGTGTTTCTGCTAGGAACCAAAGCTATTGTGCCGTTTCGCATTCTTTGGGTCTTGGCTATCCCAGTTGGCACCCAGATTGAGTTAAATACTATCTGGCTGGTTGCTGATACCTTAAACGCGTTTATGGCAATACCTAATCTTTTCGCATTGTTACTTTTAGCACCATTGGTTTTTAGCATCTCACGTGATTATTTTGCCGGCAAAGATACATCAGTAGATGGCTAAAATAAGAATATTGTTATCGACAAACCGATTAGTATAGAGAATCACGTATCGCATCTCCAAAATAACGCCAATAGCTACCGTAAGCACTCAAAGTAGAGAATATCATCAAGTTGCCCTCTTCCCTCCCACTTGCATTTAGTTTAATCACTCTCTCGTCATTTTTATTAATTCTCGCATCAGATATTAGCAGAAGGACCCCTTAAAACTACGAAATAAACACGGGGGATCCACACACGAATTGTGGGTATCCCTAATATCCCTAGTTAAGAAACGCGCGCATTCTAGTGGCTTAATAGATTATTAATTATTGCAAGTTTTGCATTTTCTTATATTGAAAATACAAAACCTGCAGGATTAATCAATAACGTTATCACAAACCACTAACTCAGCTCGGAGACTGTCCTAATGGCTAAAACCAATTCAATTCCCTTTAACAAGCTGCTTAAAATTGTAGCTATTGTAGATGACAACGACGCGCAGGTTCATGAGCTACTGCAAGCTATAAGAGCACAGGGCTATGAAATTGAGGTGACCAAGAAGTATCAGCGCGACGTTTTTGAAGACGCTTCTGTAGGTGCCTACATCGTGTCGGTTGACGGTGAAAACGGCGTTAAAGCGGTACAACTTGCAAAAGCGATACGTGAAACTGGTAACAAAACGCCGGGCTGGGCCATTGCTAACTCTTATAAACTCGCTGATATCAGCGATTTTGAGGGATTAGGTGAAACTACTGGGTTTATTTACCTTGGGCAGCAAACACCGACTTTTTATGCAAAACAAGTTATCGCGAGTGTGGTTGAGTATGGCATGAGCCTATTGCCACCTTTCTTTGGCGGAATGTTGGCATATGACTACGAAGCGAATATTGCCTTTGATTGTCCGGGCCATCAAGGCGGACAATTTTATAAAAAGTCACCTGCAGGGCAATTATTCTTCAAACATTTTGGCGAAGAAATTTTCCGCAATGATTTATGTAATGCTGACGTTGATTTAGGCGACCTTCTGATCCATGAAGGAGCAGCGTTACGGGCGCAAAAACACGCGGCTAAAATCTTCGGTGCTGATAAAACCTACTTTGTACTTAACGGTACCAGTACGTCCAATCAAGTGGTGGCTAATGGCGTGTTAAAGCGCGGTGATTTGGTTTTATTCGACAGAAACAATCACAAGTCAACGCACAATGGTGCATTGGTGCAAGCAGGGGCCATTCCTATTTGTTTGCCCACGGCGCGCAACGCGTTTGGCATGATTGGCGCAATGGACTGGGATGCTCTCGATGAGGATTACCTACGTGAGCAAATTAAGCAAAACCCCTTGGTTGAAGACAAAGAATTGTACAAGGCTGAACGACCGTTCAGATTAGCTATTATTCAACTCGCCACATACGATGGTACGGTTTATAACGCCAAGCGAGTGTTAGAGAAAATCGGTCATTTATGCGACTACGTATTGTGGGACGAAGCGTGGATTGGTTACAACGCTTTTCACCCGCTTTTCAAAGATCACAGCCCTATGCGCATCAAAGACCTAGGACCTGATATGCCTGGGCTGTTTTCAACCCAATCTGTGCATAAACAGCTGTCGGGTTTCTCGCAGGCCTCGCAAATTCATAAACGTGATGGACACCTTCACGATCAAAAACGTTATATCAACCACAAACGTTTCAATGAATCGTTTATGCGTCATGCTTCGACATCTCCATTTTATCCTTTGTTTGCATGCCTAGATGTGAACGCAAAAATCCACGAAGGTAAAAGCGGCGAGATGATGTGGGATCAGTGTATTGAACTGGGTATCGACACTAGAAAAACATTTCGCGAAATCGCGCGGCATTATGAAAGTGTGGGTAAAACCGATCAAGAAAAATGGTTCTTCGACCCATTTGTGCCAGACGTAGTTAGCGTTAGCGGATCGCAGTACATGGAAGATGTAACGGATATGGCGTGGGAAAATATTCCTACCGATGTTCTAAAACGTGAGCAGCAATGCTGGCAATTTGACCCTGAAAATCCATGGCATGGTTATAAAGGCTATGTTAAAGGGTATGCCATGGTAGACCCGAACAAGCTTACATTACTAACGCCTGGTATTAATCGCAAAACAGGTGAGTATGCTGACTTTGGTGTACCCGCTACCGTTATTGCCAACTACCTGCGTGAGCAACACGTTATTCCTGAAAAATGCGATTTAAACAGTATTCTATTTCTTATGACGCCCGCAGAGGACAAAAGCAAGCTCAATACACTGATCGCTAAACTAGTCGGATTTAAGGAATTGTGGGACAGAGACGCACCTATGGAGGATGTACTACCTACCTTGCATGCAGCGAACAGCGAACGTTATAAAGACTACACCATTAGACAAGTCTGCAATGAAATGCACGATTATTACAAACGCTCAAACATCAAAGAGCTTCAGCGTCTATGTTTCCGTGCTGAAAGTTTCCCTGAGCCTGCGATGTTACCTCAGGATGCTTCACGAGCACTGATTGCAAACGATGTCGATTATGTATCGCTAGATGATATTAATGGGCGCATTGCCGCAACGCTTGCGTTGATATATCCCCCAGGGATTGGTGTGATTATACCCGGTGAACGCTGGGATAAACGGGCTCAGCCGATGCTCGATTATTTTCACAACTTCGAAGAGTCTTTTAATCTATTCCCAGGCTTTGCCTATGAAGTGCAAGGCGTTTATCAGGAACATGTCGAAGGTAAGATTAAGTTTCATACCTACGTAGTATCCGAAAAATAGTGAGGTCGCAGTGGGCCATTAACCCCCATTAACGATTAACAGGAAATAATTATGTCAGAACAAAAGTCACATAAAAAAATGTCGGTCACGCAGCTCACGGTAATTGTGGCTGTGAACATGATGGGATCTGGAATTATTATGTTGCCGGCAAACATGGCACAGGTCGGCGCCATTTCACTGCTGTCTTGGTTTATAACCGCTATAGGCTCAATGGCCATCGCCTATGGATTTGCACAAGCGGGTGTTTTCGACCGTAAAGCCGGCGGCATGCCAGCATATGCAGAGCAATCTCACGGGCGTTCAGGCTCCTTTATGGTGTCCTACCTTTATTACATTTCGCTAGCGATTGCGAACGTAGCAATCGCCATTGCTGCCTTAGGCTATATTGCTCCTTTCTTTCCTTGGCTTAACTCTTCGCCAATGGCCATTGTAATAGGCGTTATTGGGCTAATTTGGCTTACCACGGCTGCTAATTTTGGCGGTCCGAAAATAACCGGGCAAATTGGTACATTTACGGTATGGGGCGTGATCATTCCGGTTGCCGGCCTGTCGATAATTGGCTGGTTTTGGTTCAGTACCGAGACGTTTATGCAAGGCTGGAACCCTGGGGGGCTCACCCTTGCTGAAGGCCTCGGCTCTAGTATCACACTTACTCTCTGGGCTTTTCTGGGTATGGAGTCAGCTGCGCAAAGTGCAGGCGCCGTTGAAAATCCACGTAAAAATGTGCCTTTGGCCTGCATGCTTGGCACTGCTGGTGCTGCGGTTATCTACATCTTATCTACAAGCGTCATTATGGGTATTGTTCCAAATGCGGAACTCGCTAATTCCACTAGTCCTTTTGGACTTGTTTATACGCAGATGTTTAGTCCAATAGTGGGCAGCATAGTTATGGCATTGGCTGCTATGGCATGTGTTGGCTCATTACTAGGCTGGCAGTTTACAATTTCCCAAAGCGGTAAGCTAGCCGCTGATGCGGGAATGTTCCCCGCGTTTTTGGGAAAAGTAAACAAGATGGGCGCACCTGTGGTGGGCATGATCTTGATTGGTATCGTGCAAACTATTTTCGCTTTTTCGAGTGCATCGGCAAGTCTTACCGAGCAGTTCGCCGTGTTAGTTGATTTATCAGTCGTGACCAATGTTATTCCTTACATAATTGCGCTAACTGGTTTGATGGTAATGATGCGCAAAGAGGAAGTGACGAAAAATGTCTATATACGCAACTCAATAGTCGTTTCTGTCGCAGTGCTGTACAGCATTTATGCACTATATGCTTCGGGTGCGAGCGCAGTGGTCGACGGTATCCTGATAATGATGCTTGGCTATCTTATTTACGGTTTCATGTCACCAAAATTCGAAGTTAAGGGAAGTACTTTAGCGAAAACAAACACAAAATCAGAATCAAAATCAAGCGAACAAAAGGACGCGTCATGAAACTTTTAAAACAACAACAATGGCAACAGTTTAGCTTATGCGTGATGACTATTTTTGCACTCGCAACTGCGCCAGTAGTTAGTGCACAGATGCCGAACGAGGAGATGGCAGATATACCATCTGTTAAGAAGCAAACCTTGGATCGGGTTAAAGAAACCGGCGTTTTTCGTCTAGGGTTTCGGCTTGACGACAGGCCATTCTCATATCGTGATAAAGCAGGAAATGCTGCTGGGTATGCGATTGAGTTATGCCGAAAAATAGTAGAGGAGACAAAGGCACAGCTAGGAATACCTGAGCTAATGATTGAAGAAGTACCAGTAACAGGAGAGGAACGTTTCGGTGCAGTAAACAACGGTAAAATAGATTTACTGTGTGGCGCTGCTACTGAAACCATCGCAAGGCGCAAACTAGTATCCTTCTCCATACCTATTTTTGCTAGCGGTATCAGTGCGTTGACGCGTGTGGATGCTCCGAAAAAATTTCGAGCCTTACTCGCCGGAGAGGAGCCTGCATTTAGACCTCGCTGGCGCGCCTCTTATGCTCAAATTTTAGAACAGCGCACCGTATCGGTAATAGCCGGTACGAGTGCTGAGGCTTGGGTAAAAGAGAGAATTAAAGAGTTTGCGATAATAGAAACTATTGTTGAAGTTGCTGACTATAAAGACGGCATTGACAATGTACTCAAACGCAGCTCTGACGTTATGTTCGGCGACCGCGCCATCTTGCTCGACTCAGTCATGCGTAATCCTGACAGCACCGATTTGATTGTGATCCATCGATATTTTACCCACGAGCCTATTACGCTAGCGCTAAAACGAGGGGATGAAGACTTCCGCTTGCTAGTTGACAGTACGCTCAGTGATCTTTATCACTCAGGCCAGATAAATGAGATTTACAAACCATTCTTCGGTCAGCCTGACGCTACCGCTGAAAGCCTTTTCACTCATTCAGCCCTACCCAAATAAATTTAGGAATTAACGATGTTAAAGCATGATTTAAACTTCCCAATCGCGATTATCGATAACGACTATAACTCTGAAAAAATGTGTGGAATTTTGATCAGGCTGCTCGTTGAAGAAATTGAGACTCAGGGTGTTAAAGTAATTGGCGGTTTCAGCATTGAGGATGCTGGGCAAACTGTCTTAACCTATTCAGAAGTATCGGCCGTTCTTATTTCCTTAGAAGGCAGTGAGGAGGGTCCACATCAATTCGAGACGCTACGTAGCCTCATTGCGCATATGCACCGTCGCAATGATGAACTACCGATTTTTCTTTTTGGCGAGCGACATTCAATTGAAGGACTACCAAGCGATCTGTTACCCGATATCCGTGGGATCGTATATCTTTATGAGGACACTAAAAGATTTATTGCAAAACAGATTATACACGCAGCGAACGAGTATATCGATCAACTGTTACCGCCATTTTTCAAAGCCTTGTTAAAACACACAGAGGATTCGAATTATTCGTGGCACACACCAGGGCATGCAGGTGGCGTGGCGTTTACCAAGGATCCCGTAGGGCTTGCGTTCCATCAATTTTTTGGCGAAAACACAATGCGTTCTGACCTATCTGTATCGGTTCCGGAATTAGGTTCGTTGATGGATCACAGCGGGCCTATCAAAGAAGCAGAACATGAAGCCGCGAAAACGTTTGGCTCAGATATGACCTACTTCGTTACAAACGGTACCTCCACCGCCAACCATATTGTTTGGCACGCCATTGCCACCGAAGGCGATGTGGTGTTCGTGGATCGAAACTGCCACAAATCTTTGCTATATGGCTTAATTATGACCGGCGCAACACCCGTGTACTTCGAACCAAGTCGCAATGCCTTGGGTATCATTGGTCCCATTTCTTATGAACAGTTCACGCCCGAGCATATGTCGCAGCGTATAGCTGAGCATCCACTCATTGATAAAGCACCTAAAAGGGCGCGTATCGCGGTAGTGACAAACTCAACCTACGACGGTATTTGCTACAACGTGAGTATGATAAAACGTGCCTCAGCAGAGGCCGTGGATTACCTACACTTTGACGAGGCTTGGTTCGCCTATGCAGCGTTTCATGAGTTCTACAAGGAACGCTTTGGTATGGCTGATGTGGATGGAACGGACATTGGGCCCGCTACTTTTACCACCCAATCGACGCACAAATTACTTGCTGCCTTTTCTCAAGCATCAATGATCCATATTAAGCAGGGAACGCGCAGTCAAGTGAACCCCAATCATTTTAATGAAGCGTTTATGATGCACACGTCCACCTCGCCACACTATGGCGTTATTGCGTCGTGTGACGTTGCCACCAAGATGATGGCGGGTAAGAGCGGACCTTCCTTAATTGACGACATTCACGGCGAGGCCATGGCATTTAGGCATGCAATGACCAATGTTGGCAGTGAGCAAGACAGTTGGTGGTTTACAGTGTGGCAACCCGATATTATTCGCGCTAAATCTAATGCTACGCCGGAAGCACCGCAAACGGCAGATTGGGTGTTTAAACCCGACGATAAATGGCATGGGTTTAAAGACTTAGCCGATGACTATGTACTTCTTGACCCCATAAAAGTGACGTTAGTGACACCGGGTCTCACTATTGACGGACTAATGGAGGAGGAAGGTATTCCCGCTGCGATCGTTTCTCAGTTTTTGTGGGAGCGAGGCATCGTGGTAGAAAAGACCAGCCTCTACTCATTCCTTGTTTTATTTTCGTTGGGGATCACCAAAGGAAAATGGAGCACCTTGCTCACAGAGCTACTGCAATTCAAAAGACTTTACGACAGCGGTGCGAAGGTTAAATCTGCATTGCCAACACTGGTCGCAAAGTACCCAGATGTTTACACCGAGATGACCTTGCGAAACCTTTGCGACAACTTACACAAGTTCTATTGCGATCATAAAACACCCGAGGTGATGAATACCATGTTCAATCAACTCCCTGACATGGTGATGACACCAGCGCAAGCCTACCGCAAGCTGGTCGCCGGCGAGGTTGAGATGGTGTCCATTGACAAGCTCGACGGACGCATAGCGGCAGAGATGATTGTACCATATCCGCCGGGTATTCCGCTGATTATGCCGGGTGAGCGTTACAACCAAAAGTGTAAACCTATTATGGAATACTTGGAAATGGCGCGCGAGCAAAGTACCGAGGTTCCGGGGTTTGAAGCTGAAACACACGGCCTAACAATTGATAAAAATAATAAGGGGATGGAATATGCTGTTTCAGTACTTAAAAAATAACCAAAATCGGGGTCAAAATCACTACCGTTCTTGGAGTCACTCTCGACTTGCACTGGCGGTAATTATTGGACTTGCTGTTTCATTGTCCGCGCAAGCGCAAGATTCAGGTAAAGATGAACGCTGGCGCGTATCAGGCACGTTGTCTACCGATGATGTAGAGCATGGATTTAGCCGTACATTGGGCGATCCTGGCGCACAAGCTTGGATCGCCTACAAAGATCCGTCTGGATGGATAGCAGGATTTCAGGCAAAGACTATCGATTTCGTTGCCAACGGGCTACCAAACCAAGACTTGTATGTATCACTTCGCGGATTTGCCGGTTACGAATGGCCGATTGCCGATTTATGGAAAGTAAGAGTCAGTGGGCATTATATTAATTTTCCAGGCTCGACAACGGATAATTCGAGCTATGAGGAGGTATTTGCTGAGGTGTTCTATAGTGACCTGGTTAGTTTCAAAGCGGACTACGGTCACGATCGATATACCTTAAAAGAAGACAGCATTCTGTATGAGTTGGCTGGGCATTATCCCCTCATGCTAGGCTACACGCTTGATGCCATGTACGGATATCATGACGCAGACGACCTTTTAGGGGGGAGTTATAATTATTATTCAGTGGGCGTCAATAAGCGTTTTGGCCCTTTCGATATTGGGCTGAGGTACCATGACACAAGCAGCCGAGGAGATGAATTATTCACAGAGCTAGGCGTTGCTAATGGACTTGATTTGAGCGATGTCACAGATTCAGGCTTGTTGATGAGTTTCAGTGCGCGTTCAGATGTCTTTGAACAGGCTGAATGGGAACGCTGGGAAGGCTTTAGGGGCTTTAGTTCCAGTGTGGATATTGTGTCTAACTACGTGAGTAAGGGGGTTAGTCAAACCGAAGATAATCCCGCGGTGCAGCTTTCAGTAGACTATGGTTGGGACAACGGTATCTATACCGGTATTTGGGTCTCAAACGTTGATTACGTACCCACCGGAAAACCTAATGACGGCGCCGACTTTGAAGTTGACTACTACTTAGGCTACAGCTTCGAGCCAATGGAAGGATTTGGCTTAGACATAAGCTATGTTTATTACAACTATCCGGGCATAGAGGCCTCCATTGAGACAGATTTTGATTATGGTGAGCTGATAGTTGGCGCAAGCTATGGTCGTTGGGGTGCTAAAATTGGCTATTCAAACGATCAAGTTGCCAGCGACGAGACTGGAACTTGGTACCAAGGCACGGCCGATTTTGACCTAATAGCAAAACTTTCTCTCAACGTTGAGGTAGGTCACTATGACCGATCTAACTTTGGCAACTCTTATAATTGGTGGGGTGCGGGCTTATCATATGATGTAGGTGAATTTGATATAGGCCTTACGGCAACGCAAACCAGTTCAGCAGCTGATCGCGACAACACAGGCGGGGAGGCCGACGATAAATTGGTTGCGAATGTTTCTTACTCGTTTTAACAATATGATAATGACCGCAGGATGCGCATAACGTGACAATACTGTTCGTTGCATAACATAATTAGACAGGGGCTAAAGATCCTCATCATCTTGTGCTGTGCTTCATTTCTATCTTTTAATGCATTTGCCATCGAACCGCGAGACCAACTGCCTATTCAAGCTACGGATGACCCTTGGGCTATATTCTGTCTATTGGTGTTCGTAATGTCGTACCTCTTCGTGATTACCGAAGAGAAAACGCAGATACGCAAATCGAAACCCGTGATGTTGGGAGCTGGCATTATTTGGCTAATCATCGCGTACGCCGCACCGCAGTTTGGTATGAGTCGTGAGCAACTTGGTCAAGCAATCACTCACGACTTAGATCAATACGCGAGCTTGCTGCTTTTTTTACTTTGTGCAATGACCTACATCAGCATGTTAGATAAAACGAATGTGTTCGCTGCCATGCGCGCCTACTTGGTTAACAAAGCACTAAGTTACCGGCAGTTGTTTTGGGTCACTGGACTTATTACGTTTTTTCTTTCGCCATTTGCTGACAATTTAACCACCGCACTGGTGATGGGAAGCGTAGTACTAGCCATTGGTGCCAATAAACCGAAATTCGTTAGTGTTGCTATGGTGAGTATTGTTTGCGCCGCTAATGCTGGTGGCGTATTTAGTCCGTTTGGCGACATCACTACCTTAATGGTATGGCAGTCTGGACACGTAGAGTTTACTCAGTTTTTCTCTCTTTTCGTGCCTGCGCTAGTTACCTACCTAGTGCCTACCGTAGTAATGAGTTTTTTTGTACCGAAGGGCGTTCCGCTTCCAACAAAGGACTGCACGTTAATGACGCGCGGTGCAAGGCGTACTATTTTCTTAGGTATTGTGACTATTACAATGGCAGTGGCATTTGAGCAATTTCTAGGTTTGCCCCCTTTCATGGGCATGATGATGGGCATGTCACTTTTAATGTTCCTGACATATTACTTAAGGCGTACACGCGTTGATACAGAACCTCAATATGATATTTTCGAAGCAGTACGTGCTGCAGAATGGGACACGCTGCTGTTCTTTTTTGGGGTTATGTTTAGTGTTGGTGCGCTGACGTTTATTGGCTACATGGGACTTGCATCGCACTACCTGTACGGCACATTAGGTGCTACCCAAACCAATGCCATACTGGGTACTGTATCGGCAGTAATCGACAACATTCCCGTGATGTTTTCTGTGCTCAGTATGCAACCTAAGATGGGCGTAAATCAATGGTTGTTAATTACGCTCACCTGCGGAGTAGGTGGTAGCTTGTTGTCGGTAGGTTCGGCCGCTGGTGTCGCCTTGATGGGGAGCGCAAAAGGACAATATACTTTTCTCGGTCATTTAAGATGGACGCCAGTTATTATGTTGGGATATATCGCCGGTATTGGTACGCATTTTCTGTTAAGTAATTATAGGTAAAGTTTGTCGAAGCGCAGCAAACGTCAAATTTTTTAAGCCCTCTTTAGTTATTACCCTGCGAGCAAACGGTCTCTGACGAACAACATGTCGATCATGATTGCTGGGTTCCACTTTTTCATTTCTTTTTCACTGTTGCGGCGTATTTCATCGAGCTGACTAACTGTCTCATTTGCGAATGAATCTGAGACCACGACATGTACCAATAAATAGAGATCTCGACCTCTTTTACTCACGCGTAACTCGACGTGATCGTAATTAATATTTAGCAAAGATTTTTTTAATCGTCGTTCAATTTCCTTAACTACTGTTTCCGGTGGGGCTTTGTTAACAACTTCTTTTAAGCTTTCAAGCAGGATCTTCCCTGGGATTGGTAATATCGCTAGCCCCAATATAATCAACAAAATCGGATCAACTTGCGGGGCGTATATCGATAAAGTTGAGTGCTCGAAGGACCAAGCGATGATAAAACCGAGCAAAATAGAGCCACTTAGCAGTCCATCTATAAACCAAGTTTTGGCTTCAACTCCGACTAAGTCAGATTTAAAGTGCTGACTACGTCGTTTCATTATCCATGCGACCAAAAAACAACCAATTGTAGCCAATACGCCATAGACAATGGCAAGCCCATATTCGGCTGAATTACCGCCGGCTAATAAGCGATTGAAGGCACCAAAAACTGCAAATACGCATGTTACGATCACAATAAGTGATTTAAAAAGATTAAGAGTGGGCTCCATAGCGGTATAACCAAAATGAAATCGTTCATCATCTGGTCGAGCAACAAGGTTAGCTACTTTAACGGTAAGTACTGTCATGAAGAATGAAATAAGTGAATAGATACCATCAAATAATATTGACCCTGATCTCGTCAGTAATGCGAAACCGAGTGCCATTAAAACAAATGCACCAGCTGCATAAAGTGATAACCGCAATAAACGTTGTTCATCGAGCGAGGCTGTGTCGACAACCATCAGAATAACCTCTTATTATTTTGTATGGATAAAACACTGAGTGTTTTAAAAAAAGTAGACCGGACAAGCAGACGTTGTGCTGCCCGTGTGGGATTTTTTTACTTATAATTAACGGCTAAATGACAACTTAACTCTTGATCTGAATGCTGCTTAATTAGAGGGTATATTTTAAAGCTAATTAAGCCTAAAACCAAGATAATAAAACGGTTTTAGTCTCAAAAATCCAACTGTTTAGGCTATTGCGTTATTAAATGGTATTTGAGAAATTTAATCGTCATTTATCTAGATTATATAATGACTAACCTCGTGCTAAACCTGCAGATTAAATGTTTTTATTGTGCGCAGTTAGGTTCTACTATATCGGGATAATTAACGTAAACGTTAATGTAAATAATTTAAATTAGAATCTAGCATAATTTCAAATTATACAATTTTGTAACATGTTTGCTAAGCATGGGTAGTTGTTTTAATAACGTCCAGATTTTGATTTATTTACGTTGGTAAAAACAGAGTTAAAAACTTCTCCACTAACTAATATTATTATTTAACTTCAGCTTTGAGTTAACTGTAATAGCTACATCGAACGACTTCGATCTTGACGCGTTTCGCTTGTTATTTAACGTTCATATTGATACACATCAATACACTTCCATGAATAAGTTGTTAGAATTTTTGCTTTTAATCATTAATTAACTGGGTGCTCTGACGTATTTAATAAAAATATAGTCAAACTTACTTTGGAGTTCGCCATTGAATTTAACGAATAATTAGCATGACAAAAATTGAGTAATTTATTACTACTATTTCGTGTTTAGCCCTATAAAACACAGTATTAAAGGAATTAATCCAAATTTTTTATTCAATGAGACGCCAGTCTACATGATCATTAATTTTAAAAGGAGCAGACGGAAAATCCCCTTTTCTCCGGAAACGATTATTTTGTGGTGTTCGATAATCACGGGTGTATTTTCTGTGTTCTTAATAACATTCGCCATATTGTATATAGAGACACAAGAGCGAGCGCATATCGATCGCGTTACGACAAGCAACGCCAATGGTATTAGAATATTGCTCGAAGATGATATTCAGCGACGCATCACATCGCTGACTGAATTTGCTAAGTTGGCTAAAGTTGCATCAGATATGTCTGATGACGATTGGGCATTAGTTAGCCAGACTTTATATGATACTCATTGGGGCTATCAGGCTATCGGTTGGATTGATAATTCTTTTCATATCCGCAAAATAACGCCCATTAGCGGAAACGAAGTCGCATTAGATTTTGATTTGGCATTAACCCCTCTCGCATTGTCAGCAGTATTGAAAGCGCAAAAAAGCGACAGCGCGGTTATAACGACCCCAGTTGAATCGGTTCATGGAAAAACTGGATTGGGTATGTATGTTGCTGTTTTTAGTACAACGAAAACAGGCAGAGAATTAGAAGGTTTTATTGGGAGTTTACTACTTTTCGATTTATATATTCAGGCGGTTTTGCCAACTTACTTGCTCACTGAACATAACCTAACGCTATACATTAACGATCGAAAGATTTATTCAGATAAAGACAGCGAGTCACCGCTTGATAGCAGATGGCACAAGCAAACATTCTTTGAACTACAAGGCCTAAGCTGGAAAATTGACTTGGTGCCTGACAATGAGTTTCTTGTGCATTCTCATTATAAAATGATCAAGATATTAATTCTGCTTGGTATTCTACTCAGCCTTTTTGTCGCGATAGCCGCCTATATGGCAATGTATTCGCAATATAGGGCAAAGCTAATCAAAGACGACCGTAAAAAAACTGAAAATCTACTTAAGAACTTACCAGGAATGGCTTACCAAGCGTTTAATAAAACGAATTGGCCGATGATATTGGTCAGTGACGGTTGTGAGGCGTTGACCGGTTATAACAAAACTGAATTTGAACAACATAATATTTTATGGGGTGATTTAATTCACCCAGAAGATTATGCGCAAGTATGTCAAACCGTTAGCCGAGCGATAAGAACAAAGAGCCTATATGAGCTTGAATATCGCATTTTAGATAAAAATAATGACATTCGATTAGTGTGGGAAAAAGGAGAGTCAGTTACTTCCAGTTATCATGAAGAGGCAATACTTGAAGGTTTCGTTACTGATATCACGTCTATAAAACAGGTAGAGATTGACCTTATTCAAAGCCATGCCTTTTCTGATGCGGTAGTAAACTCTATGGTTGAAGCGGTTATCACTACGGATAACAAAGGGTTAATTCAAAGTTTTAATGAGGCGGCACAAAAAATGTTTGGCTATGCCTTTGATGAAGTGAAAGATAAGAATGCCACAATCTTGATGCCTCATCCCTGTAGCGAGAACCATGAACAGTATGTAGCAGAATATTTAAAGACTAAACAGAAACATATTATTGGAATTGGCCGTGAGCTTACCGCTAAGCACAAAGACGGAACAATTATCCCAATTCATATATCAATTAGTGAAATTTATAATTGCGATAACTTGATGTTTGTTGCATTAATCAGAGACATTACTCAACAACTTGCTTCAGAAGAACAAGCACGTTTGCATACAGAGCAACTTGCACACTCTCACAGGCTCAATTCTATGGGGGAAATGGCAGCTGGAATCGCACATGAGATTAATCAGCCATTGACGGCTATTTCTCTTTTCTCACAGACCGCTAAAAATTTCTGCCAACTTGGTAAATACGAAAAACTCCCAGTATTATTTGAAAAGCTAAGCCAACAGGCGCTTCGCGCTGGTCAGGTCCTTGAGCGTGTACAAGTTATGACTAGGCAAGGCGATAAACAAAAAGAAGTTGTTGATTGTAAGGCATTAGTGGGTGAAGTTAGACACCTTGCAGAATCAGAAGCTCGCTTACGGGATATCAATATACGGGTAGGCTCCTGTGATTACGCGATAAACTTATTTGTAGACCGAGTGCAAATTCAGCAGGTGATTTTAAATCTACTGCGTAATGGTATGGAAGCAATGCAATCAATATCGTGTGCGAAAGGAGCAATCATTGAGCTGCAAACAAAAAGAGTTGCGAAAAATAATGTACAGATATCAGTAACAGATACAGGGTGTGGATTATCGAAATCTATGACTGATAAACTGTTTACACCGTTTTCATCAACTAAAAAAAATGGAACGGGGATTGGGCTATCCATTTCAAAAAGTATTATTGAAGAGCATGGCGGGCACATTCACTTTTCTGAAAATAAACCAGCGGGAGCAATTTTTTACTTTACGTTGCCAATTTACGAAGAGAAATATTTAGATGAAAACTAAACAAACTGTTTATATCATTGATGATGATGAAGCCGTCCGTGATGGGTTAGAAATGCTACTTGAATCAGTTGGGCTAGAGTCCCGAGGATTTGCATCTGGTAAGGCTTTTTTAAGGGGATACTGCGATGAAATGTCAGGATGTATCGTTTTAGACATACGCATGCCCAAAATGAGTGGACTAGAAGTTCAGCGACGACTGAAACAACTAGATTGCTGTTTACCCATTATTTTTATCACGGGCCACGGTGATATTCCTATGGCAGTAGAAGCCATGAAACTTGGGGCGCTAGACTTTATGCGTAAACCACTCAAGGAACAGGACCTAATTGACCGTATCAATGAAGCCATGGAATTTGATGAAAATCAACGCACAATGGCGATCGACAATAATAAAGATAAGTGCAAAATGGATTTATTATCAGCACGCGAACGCGAAGTGTTTGAGCGAGTGACCGATGGCGTTATGAACAAAGTTATTGCGGCAGATCTGCGTATTAGCGAACGCACTGTTGAGGTTCATCGTTCACATGTTATGGAAAAGTTAGAAGCTGGGACGTTTGCTCAGTTGGTACGAATTAAAATTATGTCTGAGCAATTTGATTAGTGTCGTCTCTGATGATTTTTTAATTAAAATACTATTTATTTCCTTAGAAAAAAGAGCCCACCGAAGATTGGTATTAATGGACTCCGAGATAGTCTGAAACCAATATTAACGGTAATTCTAAACGACTAAAATTAGGGATTTCCACATATGGTGTTTATTGAATAGGGGATACCGACAATAATAAAAGGTGTTACTGAAAGTTATCACCAGTATTGCCATTTACTTATAAAAACAAAGTGGCAGCGGTATTTTGATACCACTGCCAC
>TARA_R110001592_G_scaffold335617_3_pt1 | contig 31447 bp, 32 predicted proteins | sample TARA_R110001592 | Tara Oceans TARA_R110001592 (sample SAMEA4398387) | marine metagenome | biome: Polar Biome; feature: [SRF] surface water layer (ENVO:00010504); material: water (ENVO:00002006), including particulate matter (ENVO:01000060) such as... | depth 5 m | reverse complement strand
AAAATGAATCAATCAGAATTAATAAGTAACTAACTACTGACCTCTAATTCTTTAAATTAAAACAAAGATAAAGCTATTTTGTTTCCTTAATTTTACCAAAATTTTTAAAACGGCGTGGGAAGTAAAAACAAACTGAAACGATTTAAAGAAAACGAAACATTCAAAAATGTTATTCAACCAACTAGGGACGAGTTGGTCAACCAACAGTTTTCATTAAAAAGCAATTGGAATGCACAGTTTTTTAAAAACAGCAATCCATTGGTTTTGGAGTTGGGCTGTGGAAAAGGTGAATATTCTGTGGCTTTGGCTCAAAAATATCCTAGCAAAAATTTTATAGGTATCGATATTAAAGGAGCACGATTTTGGAGAGGTGCTAAAACGGCCATTGAGAAAGAGATGGAAAATGTGGCCTTTTTAAGAACACAAATCGAACTTATTGATTATGCCTTTGCGGAAAATGAAGTGGATGAAATATGGATTACTTTTCCAGATCCTCAAATAAAATATAAGCGCACAAAGCATCGCATGACCAATTCTGCGTTTTTAAAGCGATACAAATCGATATTAAAACCGGATGGTGTAATCCACTTAAAAACGGATAGTGAGTTTATGCATGGGTATACCCTTGGTTTGTTGCATGGCGAAGGGCATGAAGTTCTTTATGCCAACCATAATGTATATAAGCAGGAAGGAAGCCCCGAGGAGGTAACCGGCATTCAAACGTTTTACGAATCACAATATTTAGAGCAAAACAAAGCAATTACGTATATTCGATTTAAAATTAAAAACGAGTGAACATAACTTTTATCTTTTTTTTAGGGTTGTTTTTGGCTTTTGTAGGTGTTATTCCTCCAGGGTTATTAAATATGACAGCGGCAAAAATCAGTCTTAAGGAAGGACATGTAAGAGGTATTGTGTTTTCCATTGGGGTTTGTATCATTGTTGTTGTACAAACGTATGTAGCGGCAATTTTTGCTAAATATTTATCCAATCATGTTGAAGTGATAGATATTCTTCAACGCGTTGCTTTTGTTATTTTTGTTTTAATAAGCATTTATTTTTTGCTCGTTGCAAAGCAAGCCAGTGAACCTCAAATAGAACCTCATACAAGGAGCAAACACAGCCGGTTTTTTCAGGGCATGTTTTTATCTGGCATTAATGTATTCCCCATTCCATATCAAGCTTACATGACAATAACCCTAGCTTCGTTTGGTTGGTTGGAATTTGATGGCATTAGTATTATCGCTTATGTTGCTGGCGCCGCTATGGGAACATTTGTTATGTTGTATGTGTATATTTTCTTTTTCGATAAGATAAAGAACAAATCCATTGCTTCTCAAAAAAGCATGAACTATCTTATTGGCGGAATTACCGGGATTATTTCTATAATTACATTTATTAATATTATTAGAGAATTATAGATTATGCAATCAGAATCTTCCAGTTTTTTTGATAAAGTGTATAACGTTGCAAAACAAATACCTTTTGGCAGAGTGACAAGTTACGGAGCGATTGCTACATATCTTGGTGCTGCAAAAAGTGCACGAATGGTTGGATACGCCATGAATGCATCTCATCAAAAAGATGATGTTCCAGCTCATAGAGTTGTTAATCGAAAAGGACTCTTGACAGGAAAGCATCATTTTGATGGAACGAACCTTATGCAACAACTTTTGGAGAGTGAGGGCATTACTGTTGTAGAAAATCAAATTAAGAACTTTGAGGCGGTTTTTTGGGATCCTTTAAAGGAAATTTAATTTTAAATAAAGACTCACTATTTTAATTCCAACATTTATGTTATTGATATGATTTAAATCAGTTTTAATCATAACTAAAGCATATATCTTTATAAATCATTTCAATAAATCTCATATAAAATATGAACTTTTCAATGTATATTTGTACTTTAGAATAAATCTAAATTATAAATTACTGATTGGGATTATTTGAATTTCAAATTAAACGAAAAAACAAATGAAACATTTATTTCCAATAGTTTAATCTTTTAAGAGTATAATGATTAAATGAATGTTACATCTAAATTAAAAACAATATAAAAAACAGATGAAATTAAGCAAACAAGACATACTTAATGCGTTAGAAACCATTTCAGTTCCTGGAGAAGGTGGTAATATGGTAGAAACCGGGGCGGTAAAAAACGTGATGACATTTGGGGATGAGGTTATTGTGGATATTACCATTACTAACCCAAGTTTACAGGCAAAAAAACGTACAGAAGTGGATATCCTTAAGACTATTCACGACAAGGTGTATGAAAAGGCCAAAATTACGGTTAATGTAAAAGTTGATGCCCCTGAAAAACCAAAAGTCAATGTGATTAAAGGAAACACAATTCCTGGAGTCCAGAATATTATTGCAATTGCTTCTGGCAAAGGTGGTGTTGGAAAATCTACAGTTACCGCAAACTTGGCAGTGGCCTTACAAAAAATGGGTTTTAAAGTTGGTATTTTAGATGCTGATATTTATGGGCCATCCATTCCTATTATGTTTAATGTGGAGAAAGAACGTCCGTTAGCTATGGAAATTAATGGAAAATCTAAAATGAAGCCTATTGAGAGCTATGGTGTTAAAGTGCTTTCTATAGGGTTTTTTACGCAACCAGATCAGGCTGTTGTATGGCGTGGACCTATGGCCGCAAAAGCCCTAAACCAAATGATATTTGATGCGCACTGGGGGGAGATTGACTTTTTATTGATTGATTTACCGCCAGGAACAGGAGACATTCATTTGAGCATTATGCAATCACTGCCAATTACGGGAGCAGTTATTGTAAGTACGCCTCAAGTGGTGGCTTTGGCCGATGCGAAAAAAGGCGTAGCGATGTTTCAACAAGAAAGTATTGATGTGCCCGTATTAGGAATTATAGAGAACATGGCTTACTTTACACCTAGTGAATTGCCAAATTATAAATATTATATTTTTGGTAAAGATGGGGCAAAAAACTTAGCGGAGGATTTAGGAATTCCATTTTTAGGGGGTTTGCCGTTAGTACAAAGCATTCGTGAATCTGGGGATGTTGGAAGTCCAGCTGCTTTACAGGTTGATACCCCTTTAGCAGAAGCCTTTAAAGAAATAACACAAAATGTTGTTAAAGAACTTGTCAGCAGAAATGAAAAATTACCACCAACTGAAGCAATAAAAATAACGACTATGGCTGGATGTTCAGCCGTAAAAAAATAGTACATGACAGCAGAAGAATTAAGGTTGAATATTGAAAAAGCATTAGACGAAATCCGTCCCTTTTTACAAAGCGACGGTGGTGATATTTCATTGCTTTCCATTGAAGATGAGAAGCATGTGAAAGTTCAGTTGACAGGAGCATGCGTAGGCTGCAGTGTTAACCAAATGACCTTAAAATCTGGTGTGGAAATGACCATAAAAAAATATGCGCCACAAATAGAAAGTGTGACAAATATTCAAAAAGGTTGATAACAGTATAAGAGGCTGTCTTAAAAGTGTCATTCTGAATAAAAATGAAGAATCCATTGAAAATCAAATTATTGATAATTACGTAAATAAGATTTTTCGACTTTGCTCAAAATGACAATCAAAACACTTTTAAGACAGCTTCTTTTTATGCTAACAATTTAAATTATTTTTTCTTGTCTTAAAAAAGTATCTAAATCATCAGCTGCATCAAAACACTTGCTAACTTTAAAAACTTCATTACAATACCTAGAATTTAGGTCGTGACCTTTGCACTCTAAATCTGATAAATCTACTTTTTTAAAATTTGAATTGACAGCAACACATTGTTTAAATAGACTGTCAATGGTGTCGCAATCGTCTATATCAACCCCGTTTTTCAACAGATAGCCTTTTAAATAATTTTCAATGGCAACTTGTGAGTTTTTGCAAACCAAATAAGAAACTATATCTTCTTTTGGTCGAAACAATTCTTCTTTAGCTTCATTCAATTTTTCTTGGGCAGTTTCAAATAGTTCATTGGCTTTTGTTTGCATAATAAACATATTTTAAAGTTTATAATTTTAAAAAGGCTACATTCTAAACTTTAATATAGTTTGGTGTTTAGAATGTAACTTTTTAAGGTATTCACCTTTATTAATCTATAGACTTTACAGACACTAATAATTTTACATGTCTCTATAAATTTCTAGACGCTCCCATTTTGAATCAACTTCCTCTTGAGCTTGATTAAGCAATGCTTTACCTAATTCAGCATCTTCTTTTACCACGCGGGTAAATCTAGTTTCATTGTACATAAAATCACTAAGAGGGATTGTTGGCTTTTTAGAATCTAATTTAAATTTTTTCCCTTTGGGTTGTTGTGGATCAAATCTAAATAGTGGCCAATAACCAGAATCAACTGCTTTTTCTTGTTGTTCAGTACCATGTTTTAGATCATAACCATGTTCAATACAAGGAGAATAAGCTATAATTACCGATGTACCGGGATATGCAGCGGCTTCTTCCAAAGCTTTAAGTGTTTGTAAATCTTTAGCACCTATAGCTACTTGCGCTACATATACATTTTGATAAGAAATGGCCTGTAAACCCAGACTTTTTTTACTTGTGCGTTTACCCGATACAGAAAACTTGGCACTTGCCCCTAATGGCGTTGCTTTAGATGTTTGCCCACCTGTATTTGAATAGACTTCAGTATCCATTATCATAATATTTATATCTTCACCGGAAGCCAATACGTGGTCAAGACCTCCATATCCTATGTCGTAAGCCCAACCATCACCACCAAGTATCCAGACGGCTTTTTTACGTAAATAATCTGTTAAATGACTAAGTTTAATAGCATCATCGTTATTATCAAGAACTTTTAAGGTTTTCTTGAGTTCATTGATATCTGCTATTTTTTTGGATTTTTCGGTTTCGGTTGTCTCTGGATTACTTAAAATGGAATCTACGATTTCACTGCCTACTAAAAATTCCAATGATTTTAATAAATTGACCGCTATTTCTTGTTTTTTTGTCAATGCCAATCGCATACCTAGACCAAATTCGGCATTATCTTCAAATAATGAATTTGCCCAAGCTGGTCCTCTACCAAATTCATTGGTTTTATAAGGTGTTGTTGGCAGGTTTCCTCCATAAATTGAAGAACATCCTGTGGCATTTGCGATTAAAATACTATCGCCATATAATTGGGTCAGTAATTTTATATAAGGAGTTTCTCCACAACCGGAACAGGCACCTGAAAATTCAAATAATGGTTCTAAAAACTGAGAGCCTTTTACATTGGTGATTTGCAACTCGTTTCTGTCGTAATAAGGTAAGTTTACAAAATAGTCCCAATTATTGACTTCTTCAGTTTTATAGTCGAGTTTTTTCCTCAGGTTAATAGATTTAAAATCATCTATTTCTTTGCTTACAGCCGGACAAACAGCAACACAAAGGTCGCATCCTGTACAATCTTCTGGAGACACTTGTAAAACATAAGACTCTGTTGTAGCATCAAAAGGGCGTCCTTTTGCAGGAACATATTTTAATGAGGAAGGTGCATTAACCAGCATATCATTATTAACAACTTTTGATCTGATAGCTGCATGAGGACAAATAGCAACACATTTGTTGCATTGGGTACATAGATCTGCATCATCCCAAATAGGAATAAAATCGGCAATCCCACGTTTTTCATATTGAGTGGTCCCTGTTGGGAATGTACCATCAATTGTGAAGGCGCTTACAGGAAGTTCATCACCAGCTCCGGCCAGTATTTTTTCCAATACTTCTTTAACAAATCCATCTGGCGCATTGGTCATAGCAGACAACAACGGTTTTTCACTGCTGGAAACTTTTGGATACGCTACTTTTTGTAAATTCTCAAGAGATGTATCAACGGCATTAAAATTCATTTTTACAATCTTTTCCCCTTTGTGTGAATATGATTTCACAATGGCATCCTTGATTTTTTGAATGGCTTCATCTTTAGGTAAGATTCCGGAAATGGCAAAAAAACAGGTTTGCAAAACAGTGTTGGCGCGTTTCCCAAGATTTGCCTCCAAAGCAACTTTGCTGGCATCAATCACATAAAACTCAGCCTCTTTTTCAATAATCTCCTTTTGGAGTTTTTTTGGAAGTTGATCCCATATTTCTTCTTTGGGGTAAGGAGAGTTTAGTAAAAATGTCCCGCCTAATTTTAGGTCGGTTAACATATTATGTTTTTCTATGAAATTAAATTGATGACAGGCAATAAAATCTGCTTTATCAATTAGATAAGTTGAGTGGATTGGTTCTGGTCCAAAACGTAAATGGGAAATAGTTTGAGCTCCTGCTTTTTTAGAGTCGTAAACAAAATAGCCTTGTACATAATTATCGGTGGTATCTCCAATAATTTTAATAGAGTTTTTGTTTGCTCCAACAGTACCATCGGAACCTAAACCATAGAACATACAGTTTATTGTAGATCGTTTCACAGTAAAATGGTCATCTATTTCTAAATTGGTATGTGTAACATCGTCATTAATACCAACGGTGAAATGATTTTTAGGTTTGGCTTTTAATAATTCATCATAAACACCTTTTACCATTCTTGGATTAAACTCTTTTGATGATAATCCGTAACGTCCGCCAACCACTGTTGGCATAGCTCTGCCACTTTCGTTTATTGCCGAAATAACATCCAAATATAAAGGTTCACCAATGCTTCCTGGTTCTTTAGTTCTATCCAAAACGGCTATTTTATTAACCGTATTAGGAATAACTTTCATAAAACCCTCAATAGAGAATGGTCTAAACAATCTAACTAAAAGAGCCCCCACTTTTTCGCCTCTTTCCACCATTTCATTAACGGTTTCTTTTACGGCACCTTCGCCAGAACCCATAATGATGATAACCCGTTCTGCTTCGGGATGTCCTATATAGTCAAATAAATTATAGCGTCGGCCAGTATGATTATAAAATTCATCCATCGTTTTTTGAACAATCTCTGGAACTCTTTGATAATACAAGTTAGCCGCTTCGCGAGCTTGGAAAAATACATCGGGGTTTTGAGACGTTCCTCTAACCACAGGATGGTCGGGATCTAAAGAACGGTTTTTGTGATCCATAATTTTGTCCTCGGGCATCATGGCTTTAATAATATTATCGGGAATACCATCTATTTTAGATATTTCATGAGAGGTTCTGAACCCATCAAAAATGTTTAAGAATGGCACTCTTGATTTTAAGGTTGCCACTTGAGAAATAAGCGCAAAATCTTGAGCCTCTTGTACAGAACTTCCAAATAACATGGCAAAACCAGTTTGTCTTGCTGCCATCACATCTGAATGATCTCCAAAAATTGATAACGCATGCGTAGCAATGGTTCTTGCTGCCACATGGATTACACTTGGTAATAATTCTCCTGCTATTTTATACATATTAGGAATCATAAGGAGTAATCCTTGCGATGCTGTAAACGTTGTTGTTAAGGCCCCTGCTTGTAGGGAACCATGAACTGCACCGGCAGCACCACCTTCGCTCTGCATTTCAACAATTCTTGGAATGTTGTTCCAAATATTCGTTTGTCCTTTTGAACTATAAACATCTACATGTTCACCCATTGGAGATGCTGGGGTTATTGGGTAAATAGCACAGACTTCGTTGGTTTTATGTGCTACTCGTGCAACCGCTTCGTTGGCATCACAAATAAGCTTTTCAAATCCTTTTTCCATGATTTTATATTTTGTTAATTTTCAGAAATTTAATTTGATGTGAAATTATAAACATTGTATAACTAATTCTATGACTAATGTCAGTTCTGAAAAAAATGCAAGAATTTTATTTTTATGATATTTATCATATTTAGAGAAGAAATTTATTTAAGAGGCGCAAAAAAAAAGGTTATCTGAAAAGTTGAAATAATCCGTCATTACGAACATAGTGAAGTAATCTTTTTGTTGATTACCAAAATGTTACAGATTGCTTTGCGCTTAGCAATGACCTCAAAAATATACTTTTAGACAACCTTCTTTTTTAACATACTAAAAATGATAAATAGCATGCAAACTTTTAATAATTGCAACAAATTATTCGCCGTGCAACCAAGCCTTTTTCTCAAGAAGCACTTCTTCGGTTTCAACATGATCTGTGTCGGGGATACAACAATCCACTGGGCAAACAGAGGCACATTGTGGCTCATCATGGAATCCTTTACATTCAGTACATTTGTCTGGAACGATAAAGTAAAATTCATCTGAAATTGGATCGTTTTCTGCATCGGCATCAACCTCTTTTCCATAAGGGGTTGTTACAGAGCCGCTCAAGGCCGTTTCGTCAGAGTAAGACCAATTTTGATCTGGCTCATAAATTGCGTTATTAGGACATTCTGCAATACATGCATCGCAGTTTATACATTCATCTGTTATAATTATAGCCATAATTTGATTATTTTTATTATAATATAATGCAATATTAAACTTAATTAGACATCCATTAAATGATAAAAATCATATTTCATATTAAAAAGTGATTTTATATTTGGCACTTTAAATATAATGATATTGAGTCATTTTTCACAAATTAATAAGGTATAAATTATGATAACAGAAAAAATGGAACTCCAACCTGAGGTATTAGAGGCTGTGGTTATTAGATTTGTTGGAGATTCGGGGGACGGAATGCAATTAACAGGAACTCAGTTTTCCGATACGTCTGCCATGTTTGGAAATGATATTGCCACATTTCCTAATTATCCATCGGAAATTAGAGCCCCACAAGGTAGTTTATACGGGGTTTCAGGATTTCAAGTACATATAGGAAGTGTAGAAGTAAGTACGCCAGGAGATAATTTAGATTTATTAGTAGCCATGAATCCCGCTGGTTTAAAAACCAATTTATATGCTTTAAAACCTGGCCATACTATTATAGTTGACACCAATGCCTTTAGTAAAAAGAATTTAGAAAAGGCACAATATGAAACGAATCCACTTGAAGATCATAGTTTAGATAACTATAGAGTCATTCAAGTGGATATGACCTCATTAACAAAAGAGGCCTTAAAAAATGTTGAAGGATTAGATAATAAGGCCATTACCAGAAGTAAAAATATGTTTGCGTTAGGTATGGTGTATTGGATGTACGGACGAGCAAAAGAGCACACCATTGATTTCTTCAACAAAAAATTCAAAACAAAACCTCATCTAATAGAAGCCAATACCAAGGTTTTAAATGCAGGGTATTATTTTGCAGAAACTTTAGAACTAATACCCAATGCCTATACTATTTCGCCAGCAAAAATGGCATCTGGAACCTATCGGGTTATTATGGGCAACACCGCAACGGCTTGGGGGTTTTTAGCTGCCGCTGAAAAATCCGGTTTGGAACTGTTTTTAGGATCTTACCCAATTACACCAGCGACAGACATTTTACATGAATTGGTAAAGCACAAGCATTTTGGTGTAAAAGCCTTTCAAGCAGAAGATGAAATAGCAGGTATTTCATCTGCTATTGGCGCATCCTTTGCAGGAGATTTAGCCATTACCACAACTTCTGGTCCAGGGTTAGCTTTAAAAGGAGAAGCTTTAGGATTAGCCATGATGATGGAATTACCTATAGTAGTTGTAAATGTACAACGTGGAGGACCATCAACTGGGTTGCCAACTAAAACAGAACAGTCCGATTTGTTACAGGCCATGTATGGTAGAAACGGTGAAAGTCCGATAATAGTTATTGCAGCAAGCACACCAGCAAACTGTTTTGATTTTGCATTTCAAGCATCTAAACTGGCCTTGGAACATATGACGCCTGTTATTTTACTTACAGACGGTTATATTGCTAATGGATCGGCTCCTTGGAAAATTCAAAGTATTGATGAACTCCCCGATATAAAAAATAATATTTCAAAAACAGCCACAGAAGACTGGCATCCTTATACTAGAAATGACGAGACTTTGTCCAGAAATTGGGGAATACCGGGTACAGCTGGATTTGAACATCGTGTAGGTGGTTTAGAAAAAGATAGCGTGACTGGTAATGTGAACCAAGCACCTGAGAATCATGAAAAGATGACCAAAATTAGGGCTGAAAAAGTGAAGCGTGTTCAAAATGTTATTCCAGATATTAAAACTGAGTTTGCCGATTCAGGCGATTTATTAGTGATAGGTTGGGGAGGTACTTACGGATCTTTACATTCAGCAGTGAAACAAATAAATAAAGAAGGATATAAGAATATAGGATTTGCTCATTTTAATTATATAAATCCATTGCCAAAAAACACAGAAGCATTATTAAAAAGATTTAAAAAAATTGTTGTTTGTGAATTAAATAACGGCCAATTTGCCAATGTTCTAAAAATTAATTTTAGTGGTTTTGAGATTTTAAAATTCAATAAAATTCAAGGCTTACCTTTTGGAAATAATGAACTTATAGACGAATTTAAAAAACTAGTAAAATAATTATGGAAACAACTGTTGAAAAAAAATATACCTATAAGGATTTTGAAAGTGACCAGGAAGTAAGATGGTGCCCTGGCTGTGATGATTATGTTATTTTACGCGCTATGCAAAAAGCACTACCTGAAATGGGTGTAAAAAGAGAGGAAGTGGTATTTGTGTCTGGAATAGGCTGCTCATCACGCTTTCCATATTATATGGATACGTATGGCATGCACACTATACATGGTAGAGCTCCAGCGATTGCAACAGGCGTTAAATTGGCAAACCCGAATTTAAGCGTATGGGTTATGACAGGTGATGGGGATGCCATGGCCATTGGTGGTAATCACTTTATACATGTACTCAGAAGAAATATTGATTTAAACATTGTGTTGTTTAACAATGAGATTTATGGGTTGACTAAAGGGCAATTTTCACCAACATCTCTTGTAGGGCAAAAAACAAAATCATCACCTTACGGAAATACACAACCACCTTTTAGTCCTGGCGAACTTGCATTAGGGGCTAATGCACGGTTTTTTGGCCGGATTGGAGGCAATGTTCCTAAGGATATTTCACAAATGCTTATTGAAGCACATCAATTTAAGGGGACTTCATTGATTGAAGTCTTGCAAAATTGCGTTATATTTAATGACGGATGCTTTAGCCATATTACGAATAAAGATGTAAAAGAAGATAAGCAGATTTATTTAGAACATGGAAAACCAATGATTTTTGGTAAAAATCGAGATAAAGGGTTGGTTTTAAATAAGCTGAAGCTGGAAGTTGTTACCATTGGGGAAAATGGTATTACAGAACAGGATATTTTAGTGCATAATGCAAAAGAAAAGGATCCAACAATGCATCAAATGTTAGTGCGTTTGGAAAACCCTGTTGCGACAGGAATTATTAGAAGCTTTGACGATGTGACTCTTGAAGAGCGGGAAGATGATTTAACAAGACAGGTAAAAGCAAATTCTAAGTTTACAAAAACGAACGATTTATTCTTTTCAGGAGATATATATATGGTAAAATAATGTTTTGAAACCTGACTTATGTCATCTATCAGGTTAATTATTACTACTAATTTTGAACTAATAAACAAGTATATTTAAATGGGATCGGAAGCTATCATAGTATTTTTAATTGCTGGAGTTGTGCTAGTAGCGGGAGCAAATTTCTTATCAAATTTAATTTCACATAAATCAGATAATCCTCAAAAAAAAGAACCTTACGAAAGTGGAATGACTACCATTGGACCGACTTGGGTTCAATTTAAAGTAGGGTATTATTTATTTGCTATTCTGTTCTTGATTTTTGATGTTGAGGTAGCCTTTTTGGTGCCTTGGGCAGTAGTGTTTAAAGGGGTTGGATTTATAGCTTTAATCGAAATAGTTGTATTTCTGCTTATTTTGGGATTGGGGTTATTGTATGCATGGAAAAAAGGAGCGTTAAAATGGGAGTAGAAAAAGAAAAACAACGATTTATAAGTGAGGTACAAGATAGAAATTTCAATGTGCCAAAAGATTTTCCAGGAAGGGTAATTCCTGCCGGAAATGGAGCGAACGTAATTGTTACCTCCTTAGATAAGATTATCAATTGGGGCCGATCAAATTCACTTTGGTCGCTTTATTTTGGAACCAGTTGTTGCGCTATTGAAATGATGCAAACCGGCGCCGCACGACACGATTATTCCAGATTTGGTTTTGAAGTCGCACGACCTTCCCCAAGACAAGCAGATTTAATCATTATTGCCGGGACTATTGTAAATAAAATGGCACCAGTGTTAAGACGGCTATATGATCAAATGGCAGAACCTAAATACGTCATAGCCATGGGTGCCTGTGCTATTTCTGGAGGGCCATTTTTTTATAATACCTATTCTGTTGTAAAAGGCGCAGACCATGTAATTCCTGTTGATGTGTATGTTCCAGGTTGTCCACCACGTCCAGAAGCACTTTTACAGGGTATGTTAATGCTTCAGGATAAAATTAGAACTGAAAACATGAAACATAAAGAGAATCCTGTTGATGGATTTGATGAAGGGCTTTAAATAAAAAGTTATGACTAACGAAGCGTTACAAAATTTAATGAATAACTGGGTTCCGGACTTAGAATTTTCAGAAGAGGAATCACAATTTTTAAATATTACAGTTAAACCAGAGCAATTGTATCCGTTAATGACCAAATTGAAAAGCAATACAGAAACTCAATTTGATTATTTGTTTTGTTTAAGCGGAGTGGATTGGGGAGAAGAATTAGGTGTTGTATATCATTTAGAATCTACTGCACATAGGCATATTGTGGTTGTTAAAGTGAAAACTGCCGATAGAGAAAACCCAGTGCTCGATTCTGTTTGGGATATCTGGAGAACAGCCGAATTTCATGAACGTGAAGTGTTTGATTTTTTCGGAATCACTTTTACAAATCATCCAAACTTAAAACGACTGTTTTTAACAGAGGATTGGGTAGGTTTTCCATTAAGAAAGGATTATGTGGATGACATTAATATGGTTATTAAATAGTTTAAGGTTTAGGGTTTAATGTTTCAAGTTATGGCAACAGTACAACAATTTGAGGGTTTACATATTTGGCAGTTAGCACGTGAATTATGTAGTGATGTTTTTGTATTGATTACTGAAACTAAACTAAAAACAGATTATAAATTAAAAGATCAGATAAATGGTTCATCAGGATCTATAATGGATAACATAGCCGAAGGTTTTGAAAGAGACGGTAATAAAGAATTTCATAATTTCCTTTCCATAGCCAAAGCCTCTTGTGGAGAAACTCGTTCACAACTTTATAGAACTTTTGATAGAAAATATATTGAAGATAAAGAGTTTGAACATCTTAAAGAAAAACCTTATTACTGTCAAGAAAAATTGGGTCGTTTATGGCATATTTAAGAAAAAACGATTTTAAAGGCGTTAAACATATAATACCTTAAACTTGAAACCAAAAACATGGAACTCGAAACTATATATAATAACAATTTTAAATCTGAAGAGTATTTTATAAACATGGGACCACAACATCCTGCTACGCATGGTGTTTTAAGGTTATTACTTACTATAGATGGCGAAATCATTAAAAAAGTAGAGCCAGATTTAGGATACATTCATCGTTCCATTGAAAAAATGAGCGAGCGCGACAGCTATCAGCAAATCGTTCATTTAACAGATAGAATGGATTATTTGTCCTCGCACATTAATAACGAAGCCGTTTGTTTAACCGTTGAAAATGCCCTTCAATTAGAAATCCCAGACCGTGTAAAAGTTATTAGGACCATTATTGACGAACTTACCAGAATTGCTTCTCATTGTTTGTGGTGGGGCGTTATGGGAATGGATGTGGGTGCACTTACAACTTACTTTTATGGGTTTAGGGACCGCGAAATGATTAATGATATTTTTGAAGAAACTTGCGGTGCTCGATTAACCATGAATTACAATGTACCCGGTGGATTGATGTTTGATATTCATCCGAATTTTGTAAAAAGAACCAAGGAATTTGTTGCTCATTTTAAAACAAAACTTCCTGAATACGATACCCTTTTAACAGGAAATGTGATTTTTCAGAAACGCATGAAAGGGGTTGGAATCTTATCAAAAGAAGATGCTATTTCATTTGGTGCCTCTGGCCCTGTGGGTCGTGGTTCTGGATATTCTTGTGATGTTAGAAAACACCATCCGTATAGTGCTTTAGATAAAGTGACTTTTAATGAAGCCTTAAAAACGGAAGGGGATAGTTTTGCACGTTACCAAGTTAGAATACAGGAAATGTGGGAATCGTTATCGATTATAGAACAATTAATTGATAACATTCCCGAAGGAGAACATAAAGTGGCTACTAATGCCGTGATAAAATTACCAAAGGGAGAATTTTATCAAAAGGTTGAAACTGCACGTGGCGAATTAGGAGTTTATGTTATAAGTACGGGGACCAAAAACCCATATAGACTTAAATTCCGTTCCCCAGGGTTTTCAAACATATCGCTTTTAAATCATATAGCGGTTGGCGGAAAAATTGGGGATTTAGTTGCGTCGATGGCAACCATAGATATTGTTGTACCAGATATTGACAGATAAAAATGAACACACTAAGCATATCATTAAGTATCACAAAAACCATTCAGGAAATGCTAATGGGCATCATGCCCCAAGGAGCAGCAAATATCACAGCTATGGTAATAGTAGCACTAATTTATTTAATAATTTTTGCTGTAGCGGGTTTATATTTAGTCCTGCTTGAACGAAAAGTTGCGGCTTGGTTCCAATTACGTATTGGACCAAACAGAGTTGGGTATTGGGGTTTGTTTCAAACTATGGCCGATGCCTTAAAACTGGTTTCAAAAGAATTAACGGGAACGGTAAAAGCAGATAAATTATTATACAATTTAGCACCTTATTTTGTTATTATTGCTTCGTTAATGGCGCTTGCTGTTTTTCCTTTTACACAAGAATTTCAAGCTTTTGACATCAATATTGGAATCTTCTTCTTAATTGCCATTTCATCCATTGGAGTTATAGGTGTTTTATTAGGTGGTTGGAGTAGTAATAATAAATTTGCGCTAATTGGCGCCATGCGTTGTGGCGTTCAAACTATAAGTTATGAGTTGTCTATCGGCTTGTCTTTATTAACCATGGTTTTAATCACAGGAACGTTGCAGCTTTCAGAAGTAGTGGAAGTACAAAAACAGGGCTGGTTAATCGTTCAAGGTCATATTCCTGCCATTATTGCTTTTATGATTTATATAATTGCTGGAACGGCAGAAACCAATAGAGCACCTTTTGATATGGTAGAGGCAGAATCTGAGCTGGGAGCAGGTTTTCACACCGAGTACTCGGGAATGAAATTTGCCTATTTCTTTTTGGCAGAGTTTATAAATATGTTCATTATTGCATCCATAGCAACAACCATCTTTTTTGGAGCCTGGTTATCTCCTTTCGGAATCACAGAATCTATTCCATGGCTAGGTGTCTTTTGGTTTTTAGGTAAAACATTAGTGATTGTATTTTTAATGATGTGGTTTAGATGGACATTTCCAAGATTAAGAGTGGATCAATTACTTACTTTGGAATGGAAATATTTGTTACCTATCAACTTGGTTAATATGGTAGTAATGGCCATAATTGTTTGGTTGAACTTTACAATTAAAATTTAGAGGGTATGAGCTATTTTTCAAATATATATAATGGTATTAAGACGCTTCTTACTGGAATGAGTGTTACAGGAAAGTACTTTTTACATTCAAGAAAAGGTGCTATCACACAACAATACCCAGATAATCGCGACACATTAAAAATGTTTGAGCGGTTTCGTGGAGAAGTTGTGATGCCCCATGATCAAAACAACGAGCATCAATGTACAGGTTGCCAGAAATGTGAAATTGCTTGCCCTAATGGAAGTATTGAAATTATTTGGGATAGAGGTATTGACGAAGCAACTGGGAAAAAGAAAAAGTTCATTGATAAGCACATCTATCATTTAGGCCTTTGTACCATGTGTGGATTATGCATTGAAGCATGTCCAACGGATGCTATTGTATGGGCACAAAATTATGAGAATTCTGTTTATGATAGAACCAAATTAACCCGAGTTTTAAACAGACCAGGCTCTAAAGTTAAAGCAGGAATAGAAGATTAATACTATGGAAAAATATATATTTTACATTTTAGCGGTCATAATGATTGTTTTTGCGGTGGCATCCGTGAGCAGCAAAAAAATGCTTCGATCTGTTATTTACCTCTTATTTGTGCTTTGCGGGATTGCGGGTATTTATTTCTTAATCGATTATAACTTTTTAGCGGCAATTCAACTTACTATTTATGCCGGCGGAATTATTGTACTTATTATCTTTTCTGTGCTACTTGTTCATCATATAGAAATGGAACTTGAATTGGCTAAAACGTCAAGAAAGGTACTTACTGGACTACTTTGTTTATTGGGTCTGGGGGTTTTTTTATATACCATATATCACAATCAATTCAATGTTATAGAAAATCGTGTTTCTACGACCACTTCAGAGATAGGAACTAAATTGTTAAGCTATGACACGGGCGGATTCATATTGCCTTTTGAAGTAGTAAGTGTATTGCTATTGGCTGCCATGATTGGAGCCATAGTGATAGCAAAGGGCAGAAAATTAACCGGTAAAAAGGACAGTTCATTATGATAGCAGGTGTTAGTATATATGAGATTTTAACGGTAACATCCATCTTGTTTTTTATTGGGATTTACGGTTTTATTACAAGAAAAAACCTTATTTCAGTATTGATTTCTATTGAATTAGTATTGAATGCATCAGTAATAAACTTTGTTGTTATCAACAAGTATTTATATCCTGAGATGCTACAAGGTGTCATTTTTGCGATTTTTATTATAGCAGTTGCGGCGGCGGAAACAGCTTTGGCAGTTTCCATTATAATTAATCTTTACAGGCAAATTAGTTCTGTAGAGGTTAAAGACACTGAGGTCATGAAATATTAATATGTTTAATTATGAACATTAGTTACATTATACTAATTCCATTAATACCTCTAGCAGTATTTTTATTGCTGGGGATTAATAGTCAAAAAATAAAACCAGCAATCTCCGGGTATATAGGCGTGCTTGGGCTGTCAGTTTCTGCAGTATTATCATTTTATGCAGCCTATCAATACTTTTTTGTTAGCGGAAAAGTTGATGGCGTTTATCAAACCTTCGTCAATAAAACGGTGTGGATGAACTTTACAGAAACCTTGCATATTGATATGGGAATTCTTATAGATCCTATTTCGGTTATGATGCTCGTTGTAGTTTCAATCGTCTCATTAATGGTCCATATTTATAGTAGGGGCTATATGAAAGGAGACGATGGGTATACTAGGTTTTTCTCTTTTTTATCCTTATTTACCTTCTCAATGTATGGGTTGGTATTGGCAACTAATTTATTTCAAATTTATATTTTTTGGGAATTGGTTGGTGTATCTTCATTTTTACTGATTGGGTATTATTACACGAAAGCATCTGCAGTTGCGGCGGCAAAAAAGGCATTTATCGTGACTCGTTTTGCCGATCTAGGATTCCTTATAGGTATTTTAATTATGGGTTATTATGCCGGAACTTATGATTTTGAAACCTTAAATAATCCAGAAGGCAGTGTTATTTTAAATTGGGCGGCAACCTCGTTTATGGGACTTTCTGCCATCACATGGGCGTTACTGTTAATATTTATAGGGGGAGCTGGTAAATCGGCCATGTTTCCATTGCACATTTGGTTGCCAGATGCCATGGAAGGCCCCACACCTGTATCTGCCTTAATTCATGCGGCTACCATGGTGGTAGCTGGTGTCTATTTAGTCGCCAGATTATTCCCAATGTTCTATTTTGTTGAAGATGGCTTCGCCTTGAATATCGTTGCCTATGTAGGGGCTTTTTCGGCACTTTTTGCAGCCATTATCGCCATTACCCAAACCGATATTAAACGGGTTTTAGCATTTTCTACCATGTCTCAAATAGGCTATATGATGTTAGCCTTAGGAGTGTCTGGTTATGATGGTCACGAAGGCGTTGGGTATATGGCTTCTATGTTCCACCTGTTTACACATGCCATGTTTAAAGCCTTATTATTCTTAGGAGCCGGTTCGGTAATTCATGCGGTGCATAGTAATTATTTAAAAGATATGGGCGGTTTACGTAAATATATGCCTATAACAAATATTACCTTTTTAATTGCAGCTCTAGCAATCGCTGGGATGCCGCCATTTTCTGGTTTTTGGAGCAAAGATGAAATATTAGTGGCCGCTTTTGAACATAATAGACTTATTTATTATGTAGGCGTCTTTGTGGCCGGTTTAACAGCCTTTTATATATTTAGAATTTACTTTGGAATATTCTGGGGAAAAGAAAAAACCTACGAACATATCCCTAAAGAATCACCTATATCAATGACAGTTCCTTTATTGATTTTAGCATTATTAAGCGCTGTGGTTGGGTTTATTCCGTTTGGTCAATTTGTTTCACCTGACAGAATTGGTATTGGAGGTCATTTAAATTTCCCGTTAGCTGTAGTAGCAACAGGAGTTGGTTTTATAGGAATTGCTTTGGCTTGGGTATTTTACAAAAAAGAAAACAGTTTGTCAAACAGGTATGCTTCCGCATTTGGATCTTTTTACAAATGGGCCAGTGATAAATTTTATATTGATGAAATTTATTTATTCATCACAAAGAAAATCCTATTCAAACATGTATCAGCACCTATTGCAAAATTTGACAAAAAATATGTTGATGGCACTATGGAAGGTATTGGAAATAAAACCGTTTTGCTTTCCAAATCAATAAAAGGCTTGCAATCGGGTAAGCTTCAAGATTATGCGTTTTCATTTGCTATGGGTGCGGTCATTATAGCATTAGTGTTTATTTATTTATGGACAAACTAAATTAATATGGATATTCTATCTCTTTTTATAATTGTACCTATACTAACCATTGTAGCTTTAGTTTTTACAAACGGGTTAATACAAGCGCGACGAGTAGCTCTGGTTGGAAGTTTTGTCCAATTTGCTATGGCTATCAATTTATTATTTGGATATTTTAAGGAACGTGCTATTAACAATGATATCATGGTATTTACCAAAGATGTTGTATGGTTTAAAAATTTTAATATTCATTATAATATTGGAGTTGACGGGATTTCAGTGGCCTTAATATTATTAACGGCTATAGTGGTTTTAGCTGGGGTCTTTATTTCCTGGAAAACAAACGAATTGCCAAAAGAGTTTTTCATGTCACTTATTGTACTATCAACAGGTGTTTATGGAGTTTTTATTTCTATTGATTTATTTACCTTATTTGTGTTTTTTGAAATAGCCGTGATACCCATGTATTTATTAATTGGGATTTGGGGTTCTGGCCCTAAGGAATATTCTGCTATGAAATTAACTTTGATGCTTATGGGTGCTTCAGCTGTTTTATTGGTTGGAGTTTTAGGAATTTACTTTAATTCTAATGCCGATGGAGGTCCCTTAACATTCAATATATTGGATATTGCCCAAGTACATATACCACTGGCAGCACAAAAATTATTTTTCCCATTTGTGTTTATTGGGTTTGCCGTTATTAGTGCGTTGTTCCCATTCCATACATGGTCACCAGATGGTCATGCTTCAGCGCCTACAGCGGTATCTATGTTGCACGCTGGTGTTTTAATGAAATTAGGGGGCTATGGTGTGTTTAGGGTAGCCATGTTTTTATTGCCAGCAGGAGCTTTACATTGGTCTTGGTTCTTTATTATTTTAGCAACCATTGGTGTTATTTATGGGGCGTTTAGCGCCATTAAACAAACCGATTTAAAATACATTAACGCATACTCATCAGTAAGTCATTTAGGAATGGTGTTATTTGCTTTGCTTATGTTAAATAAAACAGCATGGAATGGAGCTATTTTACAATCGCTTTCACATGGGTTTATGACAGCCTTATTCTTTGCGTTAATAGGAATGATTTATGGCAGAACGCACACAAGGGATATTGCTAAATTAGGTGGATTACTTAAAGTGATTCCATTTATTGCGGTAATATACGTTATTGTAGGGCTGGCATCATTGGGCTTGCCGGGATTTAGTGGATTTATAGCCGAGATAAACATATTTGTAGGCGCCTTCCAACACGAAGAGATGTTTTATAGGGTTTCAACAATTATTGTGGTTTCAGCCATTGTGGTCACTGCTGTCTTTATTTTAAGAGCAGCAGGAATCATGTTAATGGGAACTGTTAGAAATGAGGCCTATTTAAAGTTGCCAAGAGCAACATGGTACGAAAAAACAGGAATTTTATTATTGTTGATACCCATTGTTGGAATGGGAGTTGCGCCACTTTGGCTAAGTGATATGATTATGAAAAGTTTAGAACCCTTCATTCAAGGAGTATTATAATATTTAAACAACTAACTAAATGAATTTTAGTAACTTTTTATTGATGCGGCAAGAAATTATACTTCTAACAATTATACTGTTGTTAGTGGTCGCTGAAATTTCAATTTCAAAAACCAAAAAACACAGTATGGTTCATTTGGCTATTTTCTTATTTGGAATTCATACCATCGTTGGCTTTTTTCCAACAGAGCCGGGCAAACTGTTTGGAGGAATGTTTCACACAAATGAGCTTATACATTTCTTTAAAAATGTGCTCAATGTTGGAGTTTTAATATTATTACTTCAATCGGCGGATTGGTTGCAGGAAAAAATAGTGGAACAAAGTAGAGGCGCCGAGTTTTTTATCCTTTTATTTTCTTCATTATTAGGAATGTATTTTATGATTTCATCAGGCGATTTCTTAATGTTTTATTTAGGATTGGAGCTCTCTACTTTACCAGTTGCCGCGTTGGCTGCTTTTGAAGTTACTAAGAGAATTTCAAGCGAAGCGGGAATCAAATTAATTTTATCTGCTGCGTTGGCATCTGGTGTGTCCTTATTTGGCATTTCCATGCTGTATGGCACATCTGGATCCATCTATTTCGATAATATGGCTTCAATGATCTCATCAACAAACTTAACCTTATTGGGTTTTATATTGTTCTTTTCAGGATTAGCTTTTAAAATTTCGCTAGTGCCATTTCATTTCTGGACTGCCGATGTATATGAAGGAGCTCCAATAAGTGTCGCGTCTTATCTGTCGGTTATTTCAAAAGGTGCGGCAGTATTTATTTTAATGATTTTATTATTTACCGTATTTAGGCCGTTAATGCATGTTTGGGAAAATCTTGTTTATGTGATTGTGGTAGCAACCATATTTATTGGTAATTTATTTGCTTTGCGCCAACAAAACATGAAGCGTTTTTTAGCGTTTTCATCAATTGCCCAAGCAGGATTTATTCTATTGGGTTTAATTGCCGGAAATCAATTAGGAACAGCAACAGTAGTTTATTTTGTAACCATCTATATTTTTTCCAATTTAGCGGCCTTTGGTGTTGTGCAAGCTATTTCGCTTAAAACCGGAAAAGAAAGCATGAACGATTATGAAGGTTTGTACAGAACCAATCCTAAATTGAGCATGGTCATGATGATGGCATTGTTTTCGCTTGCTGGAATCCCACCTGTGGCCGGATTTTTCGGTAAGTTTTTCTTGTTCACGGCGGCAGCCAGTAAAGGGTACTTTGTACTGGTTTTTATTGCAGTAGTTAATGTGACCATTTCATTATACTATTATATGTTGGTTGTAAGGGCCATGTTCTTAAGAACAAGTGATGACGCCATTCCTTATTTTAAAAATAAATTATATATGCGTTTAGGATTGTTGGTAACCGTTATTGGTATTTTGGTACTGGGGTTGTATAGTCCTCTGTATGATTACATTTTCGATTTAAGCAGAAATTTAAATTAGTAAGTTATGGCATTAACAGGAAATCATAAGTTTGGAAGTATTGGAGAAACACGGGTTACTTTTGTTGAAAAAGGGGTTGCTGAAGACAGAAAAGAGTTTCTAAAAAAATTACTCGAGCATAATGGACTGGAAGTTATCATTGAAGAGGAAAAAAAGAAAGCTGAAGAAGATCCCCAATTATTTACAGTTGCTGTAACAGATATGGTTTTTAACCCAACCATTTGGGTCTATGAGAGAAAACTGAAAACCTTTAATGGCCATAAAGTAAATCAAGACTATTGGGAACAACGCTCTCAAGACACCAATCCACATTATTGGAATAATGGTGAAAAATAAATTGTTCTTAAAATAAGAAAGTTACTCAACCACAGTTGTTATTCCTTGACACTTCATTTTAATTAGTTTTATCTATTTCAAATTAAATATCTTTAATTAATCCTACTAATTTAGTAGGATTAAATTTTTAGTTTCTGTTTTTAATGTTACTTTTGCTCCTATTTCTTGGAATTATAAGAAATTATTTTAAAAAGAAACTGCTAATGGCATAATAGACTTTTAATAAATGGAGGATATTACAATTAAGATAACTGATAGAAATGGAACACAGCATGATGTGGTCGCACCAACCGATATGGCTATGAACCTTATGGAAATAGTACGGTCATATGAGTTGGTTCCTGAAGGTACAATCGGTGTTTGTGGAGGTATGGCCATGTGTGCTTCTTGCCAATGTTATATATTAAGTAATACAGAATTACCGGAAATGCAGGACGAGGAAGATGCTATGCTTTCTGAAGCGTTTTATGTAAAACAAAATAGTCGATTAGGTTGCCAAATACCTATTACTGCTTGTTTACATGGGCTTGAGGTAGAATTGGCGCCTGAAAGCTAATCAGTTTTATAATCAATAATTTTTTGTGGACCTTCAAGAACTTCCCTTATAATTTGAAGCGTTCCATCTTCTCTTGTTGAAATTTGCCACTTAATGAGCGTAATAGCTCCATTTTCAATTTCAAGGCCGGTGATGCTCCGTGGGTGTACACAGCTTCCATCATTAAAAAAAGCAATATCACCTGGTTCCGGAAATCGCGGTCGGTGGGTATGTCCTACTATCGTGATGAGGTTATGATTTTCTGTAATCCATTTTTTGATTCTACGTTCAACTTTAACAAGTTCTTTATAGTTTTTGGCAGGACTTGTAGGGTCGGCAATGCCCATAACATTTAAAGGTTTCCAAAGCACGCGCACCATAAACCGGCTCCATTTCCAAAAGAGGTAATTCCACCAATCGGCTTGGTGGCCGTGGGTTAAAAACAATTGTTGATGGGTTTCCGCATGTTTTAAGATGATGCCTTCGTGGAATTCAATATTAGGGAACAATGGCACATCTTTGCCCAATATTTTGTCAAAATAGGTGAATAGATATTTTTCAACGTATTTAGTATTGCGGTACACCATATCATGATTGCCCCAAATGTTATGCAGACGCCCTTCTTCATAAAATAGTTTCATCAGCATATACACGTTTTTATGCGCTTCCAGAATGGGCTGGAATGTTAGGTTTTCCCAAAGTTCGTCGCCATCGCCAAGCTCGCAGTACTGAAATCCTTTTGTATAATAATGTTTTAAGGCATGAAAGTAGATGTTACGATTGTTGGCAAAGTCATCAGCAAAACTATTATCGCCGCGGTGGCAATCACTAAATAAGATAAACTTACTATCATCATCAAAATCGATGACTTTGGCAGTTTTATAGGCGTTATCTAATCTTTTTTTTGAAGACATAGAATAAAAGTAAATAAAAAATGTCATTCTGAATGAAATGAAGAATCTTTATAAAAGAGATTTTTCGACTTCGCTCAAAATGACATTTTGTTAATGCCAATTTTGGATTATCTACTATTTAAAAGCATTCAATCCTGTAATATCCAAGCCTGTAATTAGTAAGTGAATATCATGAGTCCCTTCATACGTAATAACACTTTCTAAATTCATAGAATGGCGCATAATGCTATATTCTCCAGTAATCCCCATGCCGCCCAACATTTGTCTAGCTTCACGAGCGATATGAATTGCCATATCCACATTATTTCGTTTTGCCATGGATATTTGTGCTGAGGTTGCTTTTCCTTCATTACGCAAAACTCCCAAACGCCATGTTAGTAATTGTGCTTTGGTGATTTCCGTAATCATTTCAGCTAACTTTTTTTGTTGCAACTGAAATTGCCCAATTGGTTTCCCAAATTGGATACGCTCTTTGCTGTATCTAAGTGCCGTATCATAACAATCCATTGCAGCTCCAATGGCCCCCCATGCAATGCCATAACGCGCTGAATCTAAACAACCAAGAGGTGCGCCAAGACCAGATTTGTTAGGTAATAAATTTTCTTTAGGAACTTTTACATTATCAAAAATAAGCTCTCCTGTTGAACTAGCTCTTAACGACCATTTGTTGTGCGTTTCAGGGGTGGAAAACCCTTCCATGCCACGTTCAACAAGTAATCCATGAACGCGTCCACTTTCATCTTTCGCCCAAACAACCGCCACTTGTGCAAACGGCGCATTCGAAATCCACATTTTAGCTCCATTTAAAAGATAATGATTGCCTTTGTCTTTAAAATTGGTCGTCATCCCAGCAGGGTTACTGCCATGATCGGGCTCGGTTAATCCAAAACAACCTATCCATTCGCCGCTTGCCAATTTTGGTAAGTATTTTTGACGCTGCGCTTCGTTACCATATTTCCAAATAGGATACATTACAAGAGAGGATTGTACTGATGCTGTACTTCTAATTCCAGAATCACCACGTTCAATTTCTTGCATGATTAATCCATACGAAATTTGGTCTAATCCAGCACCGCCATATTCCATGGGAATATAAGGGCCAAACGCACCAATTTCAGCTAATCCTTTTACAATTTGTTTTGGAAACTCAGCTTTTTGTGCATAGTCTTCTATAATTGGCGACACCTCTTTTTTTACCCAAGCGCGGGCAGCGTCTCTTACTAATTTATGCTCTTCGGTTAAAAGGGCATCTACATTGTAATAATCAGGAGCTTCAAATAAATCTGGTTTCATTCTATTTTGTGTTATATTGAATGTATAATTCTGAAATTACACCCTCTTTTTTTGTTAAAAATGTAACAGATGTCAAATTTAACTAAATCGAGTGAATTTTGTGTTACGAAACAAGCAAATAATTGAAGAGATTACCGATTTAAAAATTCCGCTAGTAAGCGGTGAAAATGGTGTACACCTTGCTCTCGTGTTGGCGAAAAGCGACCCGCTTTATAAAATGAAGAGCGAACTCCTTTTTGCACATTTTCAACGACTTCCTCATCTTCCATTTCTACTTTTTCTAAACCACTGCCAGCACCAGTTTCTAATTTGGATGCATCATAGACATAAGTTCTAAAGGATACCTTGGTCTTGCTTATATTTATAGGTTGCACACTATTTATGGACAGTCCCCAAGGATAAAAATTAAACATCATGTTAGGGAAGACCCAATAGTAATAAGCCGCAACATGTTTACCGTAATCAATGTGGTTTTTAGGCAAATCAAAAACATTTTTATTGTCTTGGGAATAGCCAATTTGAAGATTACAATACTCATAAATTTCTGTTTTGTAACTGCCATAATCAAGAACAGCATTTAGATCTTCATGTACAAAAGGAACGTGGAATCCTTCTAAGTAATTATCGCAATAAAGAGCCCAATGCGCATCAACCATAAAATCTTTATTTAAGGCTGTATTCAATTTGAATTCATTCAAAGGAAGAAACCCTATGCGTTCATTCATTTTATTAAGAACGTGTTGAAAATCAAATGAAGGGTTTAGTCCAGCAAATAATAAAGAGCCCCATCGTTTTAAAGGAAAGGTATGCAGATTATCACAAGGTCTTGGAAAATCTTTAGCCTTCTGAAAATCAGGCATATGTTCAAAATCTCCTTTTAGATTAAATCGTCTTCCGTGATAGTTGCACGTCAGTTTTTTTGCAGAACCAGCTTTTAAAACCACTAAATTTCCCCGATGCGTACAAACATTGGTTAAGCAATGTATTTCATTATTGGTATCTTTTGTGAGTAGTAAAGGCTCGGTTAAGTAGTTGTCTAATAACACAAAGGGATAAACACTATGAGCCGTTGGCGCCAAGTTTTCATCACCTATCCACTGCCAGGTTTTTAAAAATATTTTCTCTTTTATGGTATCAAAAACCTTTTGATCTTTATAAAATAAAGCAGGTAAGGTTTCTGCTTTTGTGATGTCTGCATTAATTTTAAATTTCATTCACTATAAATTGTATATTTAAACACCATTAAATTAAAGTAAATATTATTAACTAACTAACAAATATGTATTCATGAGTAAAGAACCTGAAAAAATTGGATTGATAACCACGACATCACTAGTCATTGGAAACATGATTGGTGTGGGCATTTTTGTGTTGCCGGCCGCTTTAGCCTCATATGGTAGCATAAGTCTCGTGGGTTGGCTTTTTACATCTGCTGGTGCCATTGTTTTGGCAATGATATTTAGTAATTTAAGTAAAATTATTGTCAATAAAAGTGGAGGTCCTTATGCCTATTCCAGAGCAGGTTTTGGTGATTTTTTAGGCTTTTTAGTTGCCTGGGGTTATTGGATAGCTACATGGGTGAGTAATGGTGCTATTGCGATCGCCATTGTAGGAGCCTTTACTTTTTTCTTTCCTATATTAAAGACTAATTCATTATACTCCATAACATTGGCGCTTTCTTTAATTTGGTTTTTTACTTGGATAAATTCAATGGGAGTAAAGACGTCAGGGAAAACACAGGTAATTACAACGGTTTTAAAATTGTTACCTTTGGCTTTTGTTATTTTAGTTGGATTCTTCTTCTTTGATATTAATAATTTTCCGGCGTTTAATTTAACGGAAAATAGTGATTTCGCTACATTTCCTGCGGTTGCAGCACTTACTTTATATGCCTTTATTGGGATTGAGAGTGCAACAATTCCAGCTGAAAATGTGGAAAACCCAGAAAAAACAATTCCTAAAGCTACCATGTTGGGGACTATTATTACAACCATATTTTACATTTTGTGTACCGTTGTTTTATTTGGGATTTTACCTGTTGATGATTTAAAAATTTCCGCAGCTCCATTCGCTGAGGCCGCTAAACTTATAGCTGGTGATTATGGTGGATATTTTGTCGCTATTGGGGTTGTTATTTCTGGATTAGGAGTTTTAAATGGATGGATTCTAATAGTGGGGCAAATGCCCATGGCTACGGCCAAGGATAATTTATTCCCAAGAATTTTTAAAAGGGAAAATAAAAATGGGGCTCCTGTTATTGGTTTAATAATAGGAAGTCTCCTATCTAGTTTTGTCATGCTAATGAATTATACTCAAGGGCTTGTTGAGCAGTTCACATTTATAGTAGAGATTACAGTGCTTTGTACCTTAATCCCCTATTTGTTTACGGCAGCCGCCTATGTTTTAATCATTATTGAGAAAAAATTGCATGCTAATAGTTGGGTTAAAACCTTTGTTTTAGGTGGTCTGGGATTTGCTTATTCCCTGTGGGCCATTTATGGTTCTGGATCAACCATGGTGTTTTATGGTTTTTTTCTTTTATTAATTGGAATCCCATTTTATTTGGTGATGCAATGGAATAAACGTGAAAAATAAATGAAAACAACACATCATTCGGAATATTTAAAATTGCAATCCATTTACATAAAGACAGCTCATGATGCATTTGTTTCCCAAGAGCTATTAAATACACAATGGCAATCACTGAACTATCTATCGAATCCAAATTTTAAAAAGTCGCTTGAAGAATACCAAAATTTTCAATCCTTACTGAAGGAGCAAAACGTTATAGTTCATCAGTTCCCATTTGATGAATCTGTTACTATAGATTCTATTTATTGCAGGGATGCAACCATTGCTACTAATTTTGGGATGATTTTGTGTAACATGGGTAAATCAGGTAGAATTAATGAACCGACATCCCAAAAAAACAAATACCTTAAAAGCAATATAAAGATTCTTGGGGAAATAAAATCCCCTGGGACTCTTGAAGGTGGCGATGTTGCCTGGTTAGATGAAAGGACGTTGGCTGTTGGCCATACCTATAGAACAAATGACGAAGGCATCTTGCAATTAAAACAATTGCTTGAGCCTAATGGGATAGAGGTTATGGTGGTTGATTTACCGCATTACAAAGGACCGTCGGATGTCTTTCATTTAATGTCTATTTTTAGTCCTGTTGATACAGATTTAGCGGTTGTCTATTCTCCGTTGATGCCTATTAAATTTAGAAACGAACTTATAAATAGAGGGTTTCAATTAATTGAAGTTCCCGATGAAGAATTTGAAACTATGGGTTGTAATGTGCTGGCAGTTGCTCCCAGACGTTGTATTATGGTTGCTGGAAACCCTAAAACCAAAGCATTTCTTGAAACTGCTGGTTGTGATGTAAAGGTCTATAAAGGTGAAGAAATTAGTGTTAAAGGAGGCGGCGGTCCAACCTGTTTAACACGACCACTTTTGAGATTATATTAGCTACATTTTTACATAGAAATCTTTAGTGAGATTGATATACTCTTCGGTGTATTGATGCCTTTCGGTTTCAATTATTAAGTCCTTTATTTCAACGGCGGTTTTAAGGAAGGAAAACTCTAAAAGACTGCGTTTTAATTCAGAAGTAGGATTGCCTTTTACGTGTAGAATTCTGTTAGGAAATAAACTGATTTTAGAAGCTAAAAAAATAAAGTTTTCTTCTTCCTTAAATGGAATAATAACCGAAAAGATACCATTATTGGATAGTGATTTTGAAACCCCTTCAATCAATTGCTCAAAAGTCAGAGTGTTTTGAAACCTAGCTTTTTTTCGTGCATCAGATATTACATTCTCTCCCTTTGGGAGAGATGGCGAAGCCAGAGTGGGCGAATAGAAAGGAGGATTCGAAATAATAAGATCGTGTGTGTCTTCAATTTCATCCACAAATTCATCTAAAGATACGTGGTAACAAAATAAACGGTCACACCATGGAGATTGCTCAAAATTGTCTATGCATTGTTCAAAGGCGTCATCATCAATTTCAATAGCATCAATAAGTTCTGCAGGACAGCGTTGCGCAAGCATTAAAGCTAAAATACCAGTTCCTGATCCAATATCGAGAATGGTAACGGGGTTGTTGTTTATTGAAGTCCAAGCACCTAACAATACAGAATCGGTGCCAATTTTCATAGCGCATTGATCTTGATTGACTTCGAATTGTTTGAATTTAAAAACGGACATGTCTTGTATCTTTAATCTAAAAGCGAAGCGGTCTTCAGTCTATTCAAGGTATAAATCAATCAAACCTTCTGGTGTATTTACCAGGATATTTTTTTTCTTTCTATCAACAGTGACAATGAATTCGTCAATAATAGGAATTAGAATTTCCTTTCCGTCTTTTTCTGTTTCAAACAAGGCTTGAGCAGTTGTGTCATTAACACCTCTAATAGTTCCTATATGTCCATGCGTTTTATCTTCAATAGTAAAGCCAATCACTTCATGAAAATAGAATTTGTTGCCTTCCAGTTTTGGTAAAAATTCCAAAGGTAAGTAAACATCACTTTTTAATAAAGAATCGGCATCAGCCTCGGTGGTTACATCTTCAAATTGTACCCGTAACAAATTAGATTTATGCAATTGGGAACTTTCAATAAAAAAAGGAATAAACGTGTTTCTATAGTCGATAAAAACAGCATCTAAGCCTTCATAGAGTTCCGGCTGGTCTGTTTCTAATTTAATAAGTAGCTCACCATTAAAACTGTATTTCCTAACTATTTTGCCCAGAAAAAAGCAATCTTCTATCTTCATAATATTTTGAAATAAAAAACTCCGATAAAGCTATCGGAGTTTAAAAGTATAAAAAATAATTTTTTTATTCTTCAGTTTTTGTTTCAGGAGTTTCTTCAGCAGGAGCTTCAGGAGTTTTTTCAGCTACGGACTCTATAGCTTCTACAACAACATCTTCAGTCGTAGCCTCTTCAGAAACGTCTGCAACAGTTTCTTCAACGGTTTCTGCTTTTTCTTCCTCAACAGCTTCTTCTACAATAACAGCTGCGGCAGCTCTTGCTTCATTTACAACTTTTTCAGCTTCTAAAGCTTTAGCTTTAGCATCTTCTTTAGCCTTGGCTAAATTTTCAGCTTTAGTACCAACTTGAGAACCTTTTTCATCTAACCAAGCATTGAATTTTGCCTCCGCTTGTTCTTCAGTTAAAGCACCTTTTCTAACACCACCAGCAAGATGGTTTTTTAGTAAGGCTCCTTTGTAAGATAAAATAGCTCTTGCAGTATCGGTTGGCTGTGCACCATTTTGTAACCATGTTACTGCACCATCAACGTTTAATTCAACCGTTGCTGGGTTTGTGTTTGGATTGTAGATACCTAATTTTTCTAAGTATTTACCATCTCTTTTTGAACGTGCATCGGCTGCAACGATCCAATAGAAAGGTTTCCCTTTTTTACCGTGTCTTTGTAATCTAATTTTTACTGGCATAATAATTAATTAATGAGGTTCTCGACCTCGGTTATTAATGAGAGCGCAAAGATACTACATTTTTTTTATTTACAATACTTTATTTAGTAACGAATTATTACACAATTATTGGGTTTAATTTAAAACAAAAGACACACAGGAGAAGCCGCCTTTGCTGAATGTAAAAACGAGAGTTTCCCAGTATTTGAATCTACTTTAAAAACAGAGATGTTATTGCTTTTTTTATTGGCAACCAACAAAAATTTACCAGTTGGATCTAAGGTGAAATTTCTGGGCCAATCACCCTCAACTGCAATGCTTTGTATTTTGGCTAAGGAACCATCATCCAAATTTCTTTTAAAAACGACAATAGTATTTTCTCCTCGGTTTGATCCGTATATATAATTTTCATCTTTTGACAAATGAATATCGGCACATGAATTAGGGCCTTTATAATTGGCATCTAATGTTGAATAATCAGTGATGAGTTCAAATTGATTCAAACCTCTTTTTGAAGCTGTTATGGTGCTGGCATATTCATTAATAGTGTACATAAAATTACCGTCGTTAGTTAATGCAAAATGTCTGGGACCCGCTTTTTCTGAAATTGGAACTGCTGCTGATGATGTTAATTCATAAGTTTTGCCATCACTGTCTAAGGTGTACTGATATATTGCATCCATACCTAAATCGGACACAAACAACTGGTTATTAAAAAATTGTGCTGAATGTGCATGGGACACTTTATCGGGAGCACTGTTATAATCAAAAATTTGATAGGCTGGGTTTAATGAACCGTTAGCACTAATGTTATAAAGTGAAATAGTTCCACCATTATAATTTGATACGACGGCTATATCTCCAGTCGATTTTATAGAAATATGACAAGGTGCTGCGCCATTGCTTGGAACCGTATTTAAAAATTGAAGCAAACCGTTTCCTTGAACCTTAAATGAAGATACAGAGCCATCTCCACCTTCGCCAACCGCATACAGAAACTGTTTGTTTGGTGAAAAGGTGATGTAAGATGGATTGGTCGATTTGGCTGCTAATTTAAAATTACTCAAAGCACCGGTTTCAACATTAAATTCGGCCTGATAGATCCCTTTGCTATCGCCGTTAGTATAGGTTCCTATGTATAGAGGAATATTCTGCACTTTGCAATTTAATAAACTCGTTAAAAGGCATAAAAAAAACAGTTTAAAATTCATCTTTA
>TARA_R110001592_G_scaffold237577_1_pt1 | contig 31519 bp, 28 predicted proteins | sample TARA_R110001592 | Tara Oceans TARA_R110001592 (sample SAMEA4398387) | marine metagenome | biome: Polar Biome; feature: [SRF] surface water layer (ENVO:00010504); material: water (ENVO:00002006), including particulate matter (ENVO:01000060) such as... | depth 5 m | reverse complement strand
TCGGCTGTACGCATAATCACGGTATCACGATTGATTTCACCATAGAGATCAATCAACTGTTGCTGCAAGCCAGCATAGTCAGTGTCTAGTAATTGTCGTTGTGAACTTAAGTCAGCAAGGCGTAATTCGGTAAGTTCATCATTTAATTCATAAGCACGCTGTTTTAGACGAAGTCGTTCCATTTGACTATTGATATGGCCAATTTCAGTTTTTTCGATATCATGAATAGCTTCATGAATGCTTAAAGCCCTGTCAATTCGTTGAGAAAAACTCTCCCAAGAATGCATATTAGAGCCTAGTAATTGGCCATTTTCTTTAATGCTGACTAAATAGCCATAGAAGTTGCCCCACTCTCTGCGTTCCAGGGTGATGGCTTCTTCAGGGTAATGGCGATTCACTAAAATACTATCCAGAACCCATCGGAAGTCACTACCGTGAACATCACGGTTGCCCATTTTTAATAGGTGTCTATCCATAAACTCGACATCATCTGGGACAGGATAACCTGCTTCTTTCAGTTGAATAGCAGGGACACTTTCGGTATCGACCATCTCTCCCATGATTATTTTATTCGGTGCACCCGCCACTTGAAGTTCTGCTTCTAGGACATCATGCGCCCAAAAATGCACCAGGCCGCGTGAGGCAATTAATAGCAGTAAGCTAAACACCATTAGTAAGCTGATGGCGACAGCGCCAGCATTTAACCAAACCCAAGGGTCGCCACCTTTTAACCATTTTTTGATAGGTACTCTCATGATGCTGATCCTTAAATAACCGTGTATTTTGAACGAAGGCTCTGACGAACATATTCAGCTATTGTGTTTACGACAAAGGTAAACATAAATAGTACAAATGCCGCTAAGAAGAGAATACGGAAGTGGGTACTGCCTACTTCAGATTCAGGCATTTCAACGGCAATGTTGGCAGACAAGGTACGCATGCCTTCGAAAATATTGATGTCCATGATGGGGGTATTGCCTGTCGCCATAAGGACAATCATGGTTTCACCGACAGCGCGTCCCATACCGATCATGACCGCAGAAAATATACCCGGGCTTGCGGTTGGCAGAATGACGCGGGTCATGGTTTGCCACTGCGTCGCGCCCAGTGCTAAGGAGCCGTAGCTCAAATGTTTGGGCACAGAGAAAATCGCATCTTCGGTAATGGAGAAGATGGTCGGAATGACAGCGAAGCCCATCGCTGCGCCAACCACTAAGGCATTTCGTTGGTCAAAATCGATGCCCATGTCGTTGGTTAGCCAAGCTCTCATATCGCCACCAAAAAAGGCGACTTCTAAAACCGGACTGATTTCCATACTGAACCAGGTGCACAAAATAATAACGGGGATTAATAAAATAGGGTCCCAGCCATCTGGAACGAAGTGACGAATTCGTTCCGGTAAATTGACCCACATAAAGCCAAAAGCCACTAATGCAAAAGGCGTAATCAGCAACCATGTAAAAATACCTGGAAGATGTGCTTCCATGAATGGTGCGAAGAATAAACCTGCTAAGAAGCCAAGGATAACAGTCGGCAAGGCTTCCATTAATTCAATTGAAGGCTTCACTTTTCTTCTGAGTGCCGGTGCCATGAAATAAGCGGTATAAAGCGCGCCGCAAATAGCCAGCGGGGTGGCTACGAGCATGGCATAGAATGCCGCTTTAAGTGTGCCGAACGCTAGAGGTGATAAGCTGTATTTGGGTTCAAAGTCATTGTTAGACGCCGATGATTGCCAGATGTAATCAGGTTCACCATAGCCCTCATACCAAACTTCTTGCCACAGTGCAGAAAAAGAAATCTCCGGATGTTCATTATCTATATGCCAAAAATGTACTTTGCCATCACTATCTTCAAACAGACTGAAATTTGCTCTTGGTGCCATGGCACTTAAGATAATGGAACTATCAACGATCTTTTGGGTAAGTACATTGGTGTGTGCGGTAGAATTAAATAAGGAGACATTGCCTTCGGAGTCGGTAACAGCAAAGCCTTTACGGCGATGCTCAATTTCTAAATGGGTGATCTTGGCTTGCTTGTTCGTGCCATCATGTATTGAGAAGTCCCTGATTCTTTGTAAGGAGTAATCATTCTGCTCATCTCTAACCATAAACCATTGAGAGACTTCTCCTGTACTACTGGATATAAGCAAGGAACTGCCGCCTAAAAGCAGTTGCATACCTGTAATTTTTTCAGCACTGTCTAGCTTAACCGTGCTATGGATATGGGCTTCATCATCTGACAAGTCAAAGACATTAATCTGATTTTTACTGGTGGCGACAAACACCCAACGCATACCCGGTTCTGCAATAATGAATTTAGGCTTGCCATCTAAATCTGGCATCGCGAGCTCTTCAGCATCGAGACTGATTTCGCCTGTCATGAAGTTTTCTTCTTTAAAGAAGCGTGTTGAAAATAATTTATGCTGATCATTGGCACCCACGATTAAAATCGCATCGTCAGTTAAAGATAAAGAGGTGAAAACGATGGGGCTGCCTGATTTATCCATGTCCATGCTGGATTCGCCAAATGGATATTCAAGAAAAGGGCTTATTTCTCGTTTGTCATTGGGATAGGTTATTTTATAGCTATGTTTGAAAATAATAACTTGGCCATTACTTAAGCCAGCAAGCAGCGTCCGGCTTGATGGCGATGCTGCCGTAAAACTTGTAATTAAGGTGTTTTCTGGTAAAGGTAATTGATGCGTTGAAACAACACTGCCATCGTTCGTGTTGAAGAAAATAACACTACCGTCTTCAGTGACTCTGAAGGCTTTTTCGGCTTGTTCTTCGATTGCGTAATATAACGACTTTCCATGTTCTGCCGCTGGTATTTCGTAAGAACTTACAGCTTGCATTTCGGCAGACTTAAATAAAGGTATAATCTCATAAAGTAAATAGAAAAAAATCAATGAGATAGCCAGTATAACGGTACTGCCACCCATGCCAATAGAGATGCCGGCAAGCTTGTCTTTAATCTTTCGGATCTTTCGATGCCGCACCAATCTTGGGCTATTAAAGTCCAGTTTTGGGGCTTCCGATACCGCTACTTTATTCATATTCATATCGTCCAGATAAGCGTGCTTTGATGAGTTATTCTAGATTCTTTCATAGTCAAAAAATTCCCCTCAAAAGATTGAGAGGAATTTTTTAAAGTCCATCCTTGGAATCTGACATTAATTATCTCAGATAATCCTTAAATTACTTCAGTCCAAGTTCTACTAATGTTTTCTCTGCAACTGCTGCAGGTAGAGGCACATAACCGTCTTTTACAACAACTTCCTGGCCTTGTTGAGAAAGAATAGATTTAACAAATTCAGCTTCTAAAGGCGCAAGTGCTTTGTTAGGCGCCTTGTTGATGTAAACATATAAGAAGCGAGAAAGTGGGTAAGCGCCGGTAACAGCATTAGCTGGTGTTGGTGCTATAAAGTCAGACCCTGCTTTCTTGGTTAAAGGAAGCGCTCTAACAGAGGCTGTTTTATAGCCAATGCCAGAATATCCGATACTGTTAATTGACTCAGAAACACTCTGTACCACCGAAGCAGAACCAGGTTGTTCGTTTACGTTATTTTTGAAATCGCCTTTACATAGTGCGACTTTCTTGAAATAACCGTAAGTGCCAGAGACTGAATTACGTCCGTATATTTGAATTGTTTGTTTAGAAAGGTTGCCTGCAAGACTTAGATCACCCCAGGAATTTACATCTTTTTCAAAACCACATTTACGCGTTGATGAGAAAACTGCATCGACTTCAGCCAGTGTCATGCCTTTGATTGGGTTATCTTTATGGACAAAGACAGCTAAAGCATCAATAGCGACCGGAATTGCTGTCGGCTTATAACCATAGTGTTTTTCGAAAGCGCCGATTTCTTTGTCTTTCATCTTGCGGCTCATGGGGCCAACGTTTGCGGTACCTTCAGTTAATGCCGGTGGTGCAGTCGAAGAACCCGCTGCTTGAATTTGGATGTTGACGTTTGGGTAGTTACGTTTGAAGTCTTCGGCCCAAAGGGTCATCAGGTTTGCTAGCGTGTCAGAACCCACACTTGAAAGGTTACCAGAGACACCACTCGCTTTTTCGTACTTAGGTAAGTTTGGATCTACATCAGCTTGAACAGTGGCAAAACTGCCAATAGTCGAAATGGCTAAGATGCCTACGATTTTTTTAATCATGTTGTTTCTCCCAAAGTCATAAAGTCACGCTCAGCTGGTTTTGCTTTGCTATGATGGATACAAACTATAGGGAGACTATATGACACTAATGTTACAGAAATATGACATCGCTATGACATTAGACTTTGAAGTAAGCAGCAGTAAAAATAACTGTCAGACGCTTGAACTATTCAGTATTTTGTCTTGTTGCCAGGCATCAATAAATGCAGGAATTTCATTAATTGGAATTGCTTTTGAGTAAAAGAAACCTTGGGCATAATCACAGCCTAAACCTATAAGAGAGGTTTCTTGTTCTTGCGTCTCAATGCCTTCTGCTAGTACTTCAATGTGAAGGCTATCTGCTAAAGTGATGATACTTTTCACTAATGCTTGGTCAGAAGGGCTGTTCATTATTTCACTGATAAATAAACGATCAATTTTTATTTTAGATAATATATGACTGAACTTTTTAATATAACCGAGTGAAGAGTAGCCAGTTCCAAAGTCATCTATGCTGAATTTTAGTCCTGATTTTAAAAGTTCCTTAATGCCCCGTAAAACAATCGGGTCGTCATCTAGCATGAGGCGTTCAGTAACTTCTAATTCAACCCAGTTCAGAGTCTGTTTGAAAACGTCATGATTATGCGTCCAATCTTGTAACGAGCGATGATGGAAGTTGGTAGGGCTGAAGTTGATAGCAACAATAAAATCTTCGTTAAATTGCTCTCGCCATTTTTGAACTTGCGCAATGGCATTTTCGAAGACCCATATATCGATATCAAAAATTAAGCCTGATTTTTCCGCCACGGGTATAAACAAGTCGGGGCGGACATTACCTAATTCGTCATCGTGCCAACGTAAGAGCGCTTCAAAACCAATAATGCTCATTGTCTTCAGATTGATTAGCGGTTGATAGTTTAATGTTAGTTGGTTATTTGCAATAGCGTCTTTGAGTTTCGTCTTAATGGTGTTGTGTAGAATAATATTGTGCATCATCGATTGATCGAAGAATGCAAAGGTATTTCGGCCGGCTTCTTTGGCCTTGTACATTGCTGTATCAGCACGCCTGATAAGGTCTTCTGTGTTTTCTCCATGTTCTGGGAAAAGCACAACACCAATACTGCAACCAAGCTGGAGTTGAGAGTCGTTGAGTGTAAAATTTTCTTTAAAGGCCAAAATGGTTTCTTCGGCTACTAGTTCTGCATCTTCTCGTGACTGACAACGGAAACTGGCAATAAATTCATCACCCCCAAATCGTGCGACATAGCCATCATAGGCTGAAATAAGCGTTTTTAATCTGATAGCACTCTCTAGAAGTATTTGATCGCCCATAGTATGACCCAGGCTATCATTTACTTCTTTGAAACCATCAAGATCAATAAAAAATATAGCTAATTTGGAAAGCTTACTGGAATGTTCTTGGTTAATAATTTCATTGCTTAGATGGTGTTCGATATGACGTCTATTGGGAAGGTTGGTTAACATATCGAAGTTTGCTTGGTATTCAAGCTGATTCTCATAGGCCTTTTTAGCTTCCGCAAACTCAGCAACTTGCTTACGACCGCGGTTCAAGGCACTGACCAAGTCTGAAATTTCGTCATTATAATCGGGACGACTTAATGTAATAGGTTGATAAAACTCACTGGTCAACTGCTTCGGACGAGATGTTTCATGACTGATATGAGCTAAGTGTCGAGTAATAGACTTCTTCACAATGATACTGAAGATGAAAGCGATTAAACCAATCATTAAGGTAGAATTGACGATGATAAACATGACTTGTTCGCGAACACTTTCACTAATTAATTCATTTTTCAATGTGACTTCAATGTGTCCCATATTTTGACCATTAAATATGAGAGGCCTGGAAAGACTGGGTGTAGAGGTTATTTCACCATAGATATAATGATTACCAAGGGTTTCAATGATTTGAACGCCTTGTATGGAAGGCATACGAAATACACCTTCTAATAAAATATGTGTACTTTCCTGATCAACGTTCCAAAGACTACGTGCTAATTGCTGATTTACCGCTTTAATTGTGTCGTTAGCCTCAGCATATAAAGACTCATAGCCCTCTTGATATTGCTTAACAAGAAGAATAGATACAGTTGCTGACGTAAATAATAGGCCAATAACAATAAAGTAGAAGGTGAGGCGATTACCTAAGTGTTTAAACCGATAACCGCGTTTTATTTTATTAAGCAATGAGCTAGTCAAAATAAGACCTTTATTTCTGAAAAAAGTGACTCGGGACTATATCCAAATTAAGTTTTAATTGGTTATAAGTGTACATATATTTTGAAATCTAATGTTTTATTATTGTACAAGTAAATCAAAGCTGTGAACTTTTAACCAAAGTGATGTCGCGAAATTTACTATGAAACGGACTACTTTTATTCGTGTTATCTTGGGTAAAATATTTTAGCATTTAAGCAAAGTTTAAGTTTAGTCTATTTTTTGAGTAGTGATAGTCAAATAAAATAAAAGGACTGCTTATTTCTTTCGATAAATAGGCTTGTTTATAAGGTAGGTAAAGGTATCATATTGGCGTTTAAAAATTTGACTGGAAAACAGTGTTATGAGTATTAAATCTGATAAGTGGATCCGCAGAATGTCACAAGAGCATGGCATGATTGAACCATTCGAAGCGGGGCAGGTGAGAGAAAATGAATCTGGCCGTATTATTTCTTACGGTACATCCAGTTATGGTTATGATGTGCGGTGTAGTAGTGAATTTAAAATTTTTACCAATGTACATTCAGTGACTGTAGATCCCAAGAATTTTGATGAAAAAAGTTTTGTGAATATAGATAGTGATGTGTGTATTATTCCACCTAACTCCTTTGCCTTGGCTAGAACGGTTGAGTATTTCAGAATTCCACGAAGTGTGTTGACGGTGTGTTTGGGTAAGTCTACTTATGCTCGCTGCGGAATTATTGTAAACGTCACTCCGCTTGAGCCAGAATGGGAAGGTCACGTCACCCTAGAGTTTTCAAATACGACCAACTTACCCGCTAAAATTTATGCTAATGAAGGCGTCGCCCAGATGTTATTTTTTGAGTCTGATGAAGTGTGTGAAGTTAGCTATAAAGATCGTGGTGGTAAGTATCAAGGTCAGCGTGGTGTGACGCTACCTAAAACCTAGAATACTGAGCTAACGTAGTTTATATGACGCGTATTCAAGATGAGCTTGATCATGAAAAAGAAGGTGTAATTAAGTACCACTTACAGTTTCATGAACAAGCGCTGCCTGATAAGAACTTGAGTGACGCTTTACCTTCATCCAACACTTTACTTAAATTATTAGAAGAACTTAACTCCTCGCGTACTTCACTCAAAGAGAAAGGTCTGATTGGCCAGGACCCTTGTCGTTATGGTGGATATGGTTTTGGTAATATTTCTATTCGAATAAACGGACTCGTTTTTTTGATTAGTGGTTCTCAAACGGGGCATATCGAAGCTTTGTCGCTTGGTGATATAACAGTTGTCGATCGTTTTAATATAGAAACCAATCAATTATCAGCTTATGGCCTTACCAAACCTTCTTCAGAATCCATGACTCACGGAGTGTGCTTTCAAACTGTTGATGACGTTGGTGCCGTTGTGCATGTACATTCTCCTGATATCTGGCATGCTATTGATCGTTTAAATCTACCTTTCACAGATCAAACTATTCCTTATGGCACCCCAGAAATGGCTCAAGCAGTGAATAAATTACTGCTCGCGAATCATCATCACTCACACTCAACGATTTTTGGTATGAAAGGCCATGAAGATGGCATTGTGGTCGTAGGGAAAAACTTAAAATCTTGTACATCGAGTTTGCTCGATTGTTTAAACGAAGCACTTTTAATAAAGAGATCAGATCGATGAATAAGCAAAAATTTTTAAAGTCCCTGCAATCATTAGGTGGTTGGAGAGAAAGAGCTTTTATGTTGGCGTTAGCAGAGAGAGCATCTCCCAATGCGGCGCTTTATTTTGAAAATATGGATACCTCAGACCTAGAGAATAAGATCGATCTGAAACGCTTATTTGATGATTTATGGCAGCATTTGATCATTGAGACTAAAGAAGATGAGGTTATTGAGTGCTTGGATAATATTGTTGAATTAAGAATGCTCACGGACGATTCTGAAAGTTATGGTGCTTTACCCGCAGCAGATTGTTTAGAAATTATCGAGCAGGCTTTATTGTGTGTAATCAATGAAGACAAGAAACGTGCGCTTGATGCCAGCCAGCTTTCCATTGCAACAGTGACACAATTTATAGAGTTTTCAGAAGGCGAAGGCCTTGAAGAAAATGTCTTGGTTAAGTTGTTCGATAAGCATCCACTGATTGAACGTGAGTTTTCCTTTCAAGCCGAAGTGAACGATCTCTTACGGGCTGCAACACATCCTGGAATAGATGTGATCAAGGAACTGCGTGATTTAGCTCGGGATGAGGGGCTAAGCAATATTGGTATTAGCCTGACTGAGACTGACTAGGCTAACTCTTCAAATTTCTGATGTTTTAGAATGACCTTCAGTATGTCTGACTTTGTGACGATGCCAATAATTTTACTGTTTTCACTGACGGCAATGGCATCTAAACCGTATTCCATCATCACAACGCCAAGATCATGTAACTCCGTTTCAGGATGGGTTGATAATAAGTTCTGATCACAAAAATGTCTTAACAGTAGTTCATTCGGCCCCCGTTTGCCTTGCTGATTGCTTGCATAGCGCATAAGGTAAGGTGTGATCAGTTTTTCTGATAATAAACCACAATATTGATATTCATCATTTAAAATAATCAGGTGATGGATGTCGTGTTCAAGCATTAAGCTCCACGCGGAGTCTAGCGTCTGATCCTGAAAAATCTTGACAACGGGGCGGCTCATAATATCTTTAACTTTCCCCAAACTAAGCTTTGATGGCGAAGGTATATTTTCTTGATATGATTTAATCGCCTTGGAATGATCGGGTGATTTCTTTTGTTCAGAATTACTTTGTCCTTTGTCTGATTTTGAAGAAATGCTTTCAGCGTCTGTGTGGCTTGAGTGATCTTTAGAGTGCACTGCCTGACTTTTTGAAACTTCTTGAACAGGGCTAATTTCGCGAACTCTAAATTTTCTATCCAGAGGCCTCACGGTGCTTGGGTTTACGTCGTGTACAAAAAAAACGGACATAGCTTTCTCTCTATTGCCAAAAAATGCCATTAATAATGTTAGCGGCACTAATTTATAAGATTTAAGGGCAGTGGAATTCTGTATTACTAAAGTGCAACAAAGATCTGGTACTCTAAGTGGCTTAAAAGCCAAGCCTAGAGTTGACTTGCATCAATGTTTTTTTCTGATGCTAGGCATATTCTCTATGCATACAAATTACTAACAAGGAGAACGGTATGTCATCACATAAAGACAAAATAGCTAAGCTAGCACAAACTCTGGAAGAGTGGGATTACAAATTAGACCGACTTGAGCATCGCATTAAAGATTTACCTGATGAACTTAAAGCGGTAGCAGAAAAAAAATATCAAAAATTATTAGATTTCAGAGATAGTTTGAAAGAAAAAGAAGCAGAGATAAAAAATGCATCTGATCAGGCTTTTGAAGACATTGAACGTTCGATTGAGGATGCCGTCGAGACCTTTAAACTTTTGTTTGAGGATGTAGACGTAAATTCCAAAATTGAAGGTATCTGATAAGAGCTTGAGAATTTATTGTTTTAATAAAAACATCCGATTTGGATGCTTTTATTTACTAATCTCATAGCAAGGTAAGTATTCACTTCCCGGTAATTTCATTCTTTTCTGTTCTACAAAAGACGCTAATAATGTATCTAAAGCTTCCATTAAAGGCGGGTGACCTTTTAGTTGATAAGGCCCATATTTTTCAATCGCACATATTCCTGTTTCTTTTACATTACCGGCAACGATCCCCGAAAAGGCACGCCTTAAGTTTGCGGCTAGTTCATGAATAGGTTGATCTGGATTGAGTTTCAAATTCGCCATATTGTCATGTGTCGGCTCAAATGGGTGTTGAAAGTCAGAGTTGATTTTTAAATTCCAATTAAAGTAGTAAGCATCATTTACCGCTTTGCGATGGATTTGAATCTTCTGGGTGCCTAAATACATTTGTCTGGCAACTTGCTCGGGATCATCGAGAATAATGGTATATTTCTGTTGAGCTTCGAAGCCTAATGAATCGCTAATAAATTGATGAAGTTGTTGGAAATAGGCTTCAGCAGATTTAGGGCCAGTTAAAATTACCGGGAAGGGTAAGTCCTGATTTTCAGGTGCCAATAGGATGCCTAATAAATAGAGCAACTCTTCTGCTGTTCCAGCACCACCAGGAAAAATGATAATGCCATGGGCCATGCGCACAAAAGCCTCTAGACGCTTTTCGATATCGGGTAAAATAATTAGTTCATTGACGATCGGATTGGGCGCTTCGGCAGCAATAATGCCAGGTTCTGTAATTCCCAAAAAGCGTGAATTCGTAACGCGTTGTTTGGCGTGAGAAATGGTTGCGCCTTTCATTGGCCCTTTCATGGCACCGGGGCCACAACCGGTACAAATATTTAACTTTCGTAAGCCAAGGGAATGACCCACTTCCTTAGTATATTTATATTCTTCCTCAGAAATTGAATGGCCGCCCCAACAAACGATCATGTTTGGTGGTTCACCCGCTCTAAATGCTTTGGCATTTCTGAGTAAGTGAAATACATAATCAGTCAGGTAAGCTGAGTTATCTATTTCTGATTCAAGTCTTTGGCATTCAGTGGCTGAATAGACAATGTCACGCATAGAACTAAAGAGCATTTCGCGACAAGAGGTAATCATTTCTCCATCAACAAAGGCATTGCTAGGCGCATTGATTAAGTTAAGTTTTATGCCTCGATCTTGCTGAATGATTTCAATTTCGAAGTCAGGATAAGCTTCCATAATCGATTTGGCATTATCATTTTCTGTACCGGTATTCAGAATGGCTAAAGCGCATTGTCGGAAAAGTGTATATAGGCCATTTTCACCCACTTGCTTAAGGCGTTCAACTTCAAGTTGAGAGAGTATTTCCAAACTGCCGCGAGGTGAAACAGTTGCATTAATTGTGTTAGGTGTTGAGGTGTTCAGAGCATGTTCTCCTAAGAAATTGGCCACCTATCTATCAAGAAACACTATCAGAAATAGTTTTAAACTAAGATCTTGAATAGACAAAAAAATAGCCGAATTTAAATAGTATAGACCACACTTTCAGAATCACTACCGCGTTAGCTGAATCGGTATTTGTGAAAAACTGAATAAGACTTTATGAAGAAGAAAGACCTTATTTAGAAAAAAGTTGCATGTATTCTGCTGCGGTTCTGACTGCAAATAAATATTCTGGGGCGAGTTCTTCCCAGTCAAAGGCATCTAATAGGTTTTTAAGATGAAGTCCTAAATCGGTATCGCCTTCAATTACCAAATCACGCTGGAAAAAAAGCGTATCCGGGTCTTCTTTTTGAGATGCTAGCAACACGAAGCTTTTCAGGCTTCCTCGAATGGTGACATCTGTCCGTCCAGCTTTCTTGAATTCCAGTTCAAGTTTCTGGTTGGCGCTCATTAAACATTCTAAGTCGATATCACTAATGGCGAGTTTAATCCACCTACCTTTGAATAGTTCTGGTTCCGTATTGAGCATTAATTGACTGAAGATAGGGGTAATTACTTTTTTGAGAATAAAGCTTTGTGCAAAAAAAGGTGCGCTTGTAAATGGCTTAGCAAGCATGCCGGGTAATTTGGGAAGAACACTTCTGGGGCTAGGAGGAAGCAGGCTATTGGGGAATGAAAATGAGGAAAAGCGTGATTCATTGGCCGTCATCGGTTCTTGCTCCAGAATGAATAAATACAGAAGTAACACTATAAATATCCAGACTAATCCTGAATATACCCCTGATAGGGGATGGAGTATGTGTGCCAAGGTGTTCAAACTATCCGCCGTTTTCATGAATCAAAAACGCAGCACTTTGCTTAATACCTATTATTTTTTTAGTAAAAAGATGGGTAAACAGAGAATTTTGGTTGGTGAATAAACCCTCGCTAAACATATATTAGAGGAGTGTTTATGGAATTAGTATGCCCTGCCGGAAGCCTTCCAGCATTTAAAAAAGCCGTAGATAGCGGAGCTTCTGCTGTTTATTTAGGCTTAAAAGACGAAACCAATGCCCGTCACTTTTCTGGATTGAACTTCAAAGAAGAGGGTGTTCAATCAGCTTTAAATTATGCCAAAGCGAAAGGCGTGAAATTATTTATCGCTGTGAATACCTATGCTCAGCCAGATGGTTTTCATAAGTGGCAGCATGCCGTAGATTTAGCCGCCGATATTCAAGCCGATGCTTTAATTTGTGCCGATATGGGGGTGCTCGATTATGCGACCCAACGCTACCCAGATTTAAATTTACATCTTTCTGTTCAGGGCTCGGGCACTAATCATGCTTCGCTGTCATTCTACAAAAATAACTTTAATATAAAGCGTGCTGTTTTGCCGAGAGTGCTCTCCTTAAAGCAAGTTGCACAAGTCGCCGCAAAATCACCAGTAGAGCTCGAAGTTTTTGCATTTGGTTCACTGTGTATTATGGCTGAAGGTCGTTGTTATCTATCTTCATACATGACAGACCAATCACCCAATACCTGTGGCGCTTGTTCACCCGCCCAATTTGTTCGTTGGGAAGAAACCTCGCAAGGTCTGGAATCCAGATTGAATGATGTCTTGATTGACCGTTACCAAGAGGGCGAAAAGGCAGGTTATCCAACCTTGTGCAAAGGTCGATTCCAAGTAAATGATCGAACTTATCATGCCCTCGAAGAGCCTACCAGTTTGAATACCATTGGTTTGATACCTGACTTGCATCGTATTGGCATCAAAGCCGTTAAAATTGAAGGCCGTCAGCGTAGCCCTGCTTATGTTGAGCAAGTTGTGTCTGTTTGGCGTAAGGCTTTGGATTCATATGCGCGTGATCCTGAGGCATTCAAGGTTAGACCTCAATGGTTGAAACCACTCGAAAAAGTGTCTGAAGGTTCGCAGACAACATTGGGTGCCTACACTCGCGCTTGGCAGTAGCTGCCATCAATCATTTATCACTACTATTACTATTATCAATCAATACGGGACGAATAGATGAAGTTATCGCTAGGGCCCAATTTATTTTTCTGGCCAAAACAAGCGCTTTTCGATTTCTATGATGAAATGAAAAGTTCGGCTGTCGATACGATTTATTTAGGTGAAACTGTCTGTTCAAAAAGGCGTGAATTAAATACCTCTGAGTGGCTTGAGTTAGCCAAGGAATTATCGACAACAGATAAGGAAATTGTACTATCAAGTCTGGCCTTACTGATGGCCGACTCAGAATTGAATAGTTTAAAGAAACTCTGCGATAACGCCCCTGTTAAAGTTGAAGCCAATGATATGTCGGCTGTGCAATTTTTAACGGAACGCAAGGTGCCCTTTATTTGTGGGCCAAGTATCAATATATATAACGCGAGAACCTTAAAACTGCTCAACCAGAATGGCGCTATGCGCTGGGTCATGCCGGTTGAGTTATCCAGAAACTGTTTACGTTCTCTCTTGGAAGAAGCTCAAGAACTGGGCTTTCTTGAGAAGATAGAAACAGAAGTATTTTCTTATGGGCATTTACCTTTGGCCTATTCAGCACGCTGCTTTACAGCACGCTATCTCGACTTACCAAAAGATAAATGTGAATTTAGCTGTATTCAGTTCCCAGAAGGTTTAATTGTTAATAGCCAGGAACAACAAGCCTTATTTAACTTAAACGGCACTCAAACCCAGTCGGCGTCTATTTATAATCTGATCCATCAAATACCTGAGATGGCTGATATTGGTGTTGATATATTAAGAATTAGCCCGCGCAAAGAAGGCACTACTCAGGTGATTCAGCAGTTTAAAGATGCTCTTCATCGTTTTGAGAATAATGAGGCGGAGTCTTTAATATCAGGATCTGGCATATCAGGGTCTGTAATACCAATGCAGGATCAAGATTGTAACGGCTATTGGTTTGGTCAGCCGGGTATGACTTATGTTAGCCCTGAACAAATAGCTAGCGGTGATGTTCATACCAATATTCGGTTTGCAACGCATGCTGACTGAACCCAGACCTTATCTTTCTTTTGGTCAATATATGCAGCAGACCGTGGGCGAACATGTCCATAAAGTATCTATCAATGCTGCCTTTACGTGCCCGAATCGAGATGGAACGAAAGGTATTGGCGGCTGTACTTTCTGCAATAACGCCTCTTTCTCCCCCAATGCTAAGCATCCAGATTCAATCGAGCAACAGTTAGCGCAAGGTATGGCCGTGATAAAACGACGTACTGGCGCAAAAAAATATTTGGCTTACTTCCAGGCCTATACCAATACCTATGATGAAATTCAAAATCTAAGAAAACTCTATGATCGTGCTTTAGCCGTCGAAAATGTGATTGGGTTATCTATTGGGACCCGACCAGATTGCGTTCCCGATCAGGTGCTTGATCTTTTAGTTGAATATCAACAACAGGGATTTATTATCTGGTTGGAATTAGGTCTGCAAAGCTCATTTGATGAATCCCTGGAGAGAGTGAATCGTGGGCATGGTTGGCAAGAATATGAAGATGCCTGTTTGCGAGCTCGAGCTAAAGGTTTAAAGGTTTGTACGCACTTAATCGCGGGCATGCCAGGTGAACTCTTAAGTGATACTTTAATTTCATTGGAAAAAGTCTTGGCTTTGGGAACCGACGGTATCAAAGTGCATCCACTTCACGTTGTTAAGGGAACGCAGTTAGCGCGTGAATGGAAGGCGGGGGATTACACGCCGATAGTCTTTGACGAATATGTTGAGTTAGTCGTACAGATGCTGAAAAACATGCCAAAGGATATTGTCGTGCATAGATTATCGGGAACCGCCTCAGAAGATATCTTATTAGCACCAAAGTGGTGTGGGAAAAAATGGGCAGTTTTAAACGCCATACACGAAAGTTTAGACAGAACCGCAATACCGGCTTAAGTCTATGGATTTGAAGGTCAGCGACAAAAGTCTTATTCAAGAATCAAACTAATGCTTTGACGTTTTTCTTATACCAGCGTCTGCCGAGAAAACCATGATAATGCCATGCAAAAGCAGGTAACACAGATCGATAGCGTAACCAAAATCGCTTGGGTATTTTTTCATTAGATTCGATATTTTTAAGCGTGATTTGTGCAGTAACAATACCTTCACCTTCTTCTTTTTTCCGACGAGCCAGGATCTTGCCGCTTGCATCAATAATTGCTGTGTTACCTTCTAGAGCGCCATGAAAAGTCAGGAATGGAAACCCGAGCATCTTGCAACTGAAGACATTGCAATGAGAGGCATGAATGATGGGTGCGCCAATCAGTCGGGCAGTTTCTTGTACCGACTTCATTAAGTTCTCGTTGTTGTATATAGCTGCCTTTCCCACTAAGAAGTTTGGCCAATTAGAGGGAGGGCTCCACCAGTGTGAACCGCCAATGATTACATCAACTTTACCTTTCATGCGCCTAGCAGTTTGGGTGCGAATGAATTCCCAACACACGGCTGACCCTACTCTAATGCCATTGATTTCACCTACAATGCCTGAGTCATTGTCATCGGCTCCTTGGTAAAATGCATTTTCCCACATTGTTGGAAGGTCCTTATCATGTTTACCAATAAGCTCTCCGTTACTAAAACATAAGTAGCGGTTTCTAACGCCACCTTCGGGCACTCGACACAGAAACGACCCGCCAATTACGACCGAGTTCTCCTTAGAAAAATTACGTAAAAAAATGGCTGACGGGCCATTTCCATACTCAATAGCATTGACCAAATCTGGATCCCACGAAATGCCGGTATTAAAAAACTCGGGTAAGCCGATCCATGTAGCCCCTGATCTACAAGCTTCTTCAGCAAGTCGTTTACATGCTTTTAGGTTCTTTTTGGTATGTCCAATCTCTGTGTCGAGCTGTATCGCCGCAGCAATGACGGTATTTTCTTGCGGTGTTGAAGTCATAGCCATGCCTTTTTCCTTCAAATAATCAATAAAGGTCTCATAGTATTTTTTGTTTCTATTTTTTGTCCCATTTCTGCATTAATAGCCATGCTTTAGTTGCTGTATGTTGTTTAAGCTTAGCTTCTTAAATCTTGCTGCTTCTTTTGATTATGCTGCAAATGAAACAGAAGTGCTTTGGTAGCCTCGGCGCTGGGAAATTCACTACAAGATTTTAATATAAACAATAAGTACTCTTCTGCTTTTTCAAGGTCTTTATAGTGCGTAATCATGGCCTGAGCAGCAGAAAGATAAAGCCCAGCTAAGTTTTCACAAGCTTGAAATCTAGTTTTAGCATCTTCAGCCAACCACAAAACAAGCGCATATTTTTTGGTACGGAAAAACTGTTTTGCAAGTGAATTGATAAGCTCAAGGTCATGTAATAAAAAAGCAGGATTATTTTTTCTAAGTTGATAAATCAATTGGCTGGCTTCTTTTATTTTATTTCGTTCTAGCATCCAATGCAGAAATAAACCCGCATATCGACTTAACAACTCATAATCTTTTAATTCACAAAGTAGCAAAAATAATTGCTGCCTTCTTAAACTTGAATTTCCATTTCTTTTTAGTGCTTCTTCTAGCATAGAGACAACTTGGCGGTATTGTCCTGTTTTTAATGCCAGATCGATATCGGTATCCAAGCTTGAGATTTTGTCGTGCATATAAATTGAGCCAGGTCCTTTAGGCGCTTCAACTTTCATTTGTTGAGTCGTTATTTTACGTCGACAAAACATGAAAGCTTTAGTCGTGGTGTTCAGAATGATGAAAAGTGAGAGCGCGCTCAATGCTGAACTTAGTGATAGTGAGATAATTAGCGAAGTGAGTGATACTGTAAAATCACTAACCAGAATCACTAACCAGAATAAGCCCAAGCTTTGTAGGCTTAATTTAAGCAGATGGGGTTTCAGCTCTTTAAATAACTTGGATAGTCGAATACCTTGATCATTTTCAGAAGAGTGTAGGGAAAAAATGATTAAGAAAGGAAAGGCACTTCCGCCAATTAAAATCAGCAATAAACCTATGAACCAATGCAGTGAGTAAAAACAATATAGAGGAAATAAGAGTATTAAACCTGTTGCAAAGGTTAATTGAATGCTGGTTATCGGTGAAAATACATTCTCAGATACTAGTTTATGCTTATTTCTTGAAAGGTTTCTACGCCTACCTGTTTGCTGGTATTCATGTCTGAAATACGTGAATTGGCGTGAAAAATGAAGATTAATCAATAACACACCAGTAAAGCACAGTAAGAATTTTAGGTTTGTATTGGTATCTATTAATGTTGAGATTGCAGCAATGGCCACTGAAATGCATAGAAGATAAAGATTAGTATTTGTGAGGCAGTCTTTAAAAAGCTGTTTGAACAGATACTCCTCGCTTGTTGATGAGCTTTCTGCATCTAAATAACTTAGTGGAGACTGGCAAAAGGGGCATTGAGCTTGTTGTAGTTTTTCATTTGCTTTAGGTAAGCAGGCATTATCATAGAATTGACTACACTTGTTACAGCGCCATTTAGCGGGTGAAATTGGGTGAAAATGACAATAGTGACTCACGATTCAATGCCTGGACTTATTTTTTATTTTAAAAAAAAGCATAATGGCACATTAGAACGTAAAGATAACTCTTTTGGAATAGGATACTTCAGCTCGTGCCTCAAAATCAGACCACTTTAGCTCATCAAGGGCGGCTATATATTATTTCAGCTCCATCAGGCGCAGGTAAGACCAGTTTAGTAGCAGCTTTATTGAAATCAGATCCTGCTGTTGAAGTTTCAGTGTCGCATACAACACGCAAGTCTAGGCCAGGCGAGCAAAATGGTATTAACTATCATTTTGTTGATATACCGGCATTTGAAAAGCTTATTACTGAACACGCATTTTTAGAGCATGCAAAAGTATTTGATAATTATTACGGAACATCTCGGCCCTGGATAGAGTCACGTTTAGATGCTGGCCAAGATGTCATTTTGGAGATTGATTGGCAAGGGGCTCAGCAAGTTAGGCAGATTATGCCGAATGCGATGAGTATATTTATCTTGCCACCCTCAAAAGATGCTCTCCGTTCTCGTTTAATGAATAGAGGTCAGGATGGAGAAGACATCATTGAAAGACGCATGTCAGAAGCAGAATCGGAAAGCAGCCATTATGGCGAGTATGATTACCTTGTCATCAACGATGATTTCGATACCGCGCTGGCTGATTTGATCAGTATATTTAGAGCCCAGCGCCTACTGACGCCTCAGCAAACTTTACGCAATGGAAATATCTTAGCTGACCTATTGTTATCTTAATCAAGTTCTCGTAATATGCTCGGTCATTTTCCATCTTGCCCAGGGGTAAAAATTTAATGGCTAGAGTGACCGTTGAAGATTGTTTAGAACACGTTGAGAACCGCTTTGAATTAGTAATGTTATCTACAAAGCGTGCACGTCAACTTGCAAATGGTGGAAAAGAGCCATTTGTTGATTGGGAAAATGATAAGCCAACTGTTGTAGCTCTACGTGAAATTGCAGCAGGTTTGATTGATTATGGTGTCATCAAACAGCAGGATCTTATCTGATCCGCACGACTAAAATACCTCAAGTTCTTTTTGAATAAAAATAGTGCTTGAAAATCAATCTCTCACACCCTTAATATAGTGAGAGCTGGGAAAGCTGAATGGAATCCGTTCAGCTTTTTTTTGCTTTAAATTTTGGTATTTAGCCACAATTACTTATACCTATAATTCTTACTAGCAGATGGTGAATATTAAATAATCCATGGAAACTTTAGCAGATACGCTTAAAAGCTATTTAGACGACAGCCAGATCGAAAAGATCATGCGCGCCTATGAATATGCTAAAGATGCTCATAAAGGCCAATTTCGTCGGAGTGGTGAGCCCTATATTATTCATCCGGTTGCAGTTGCTAAAATTCTTGCTGGGCTTCATATGGATCATGAAACGCTAATGGCCGCGTTATTACATGATGTGATTGAAGATACAGTAGCCACCAAAGAGCAATTAACTGAACACTTCGGTTCAGCCGTAGCAGAGCTTGTTGATGGTGTTAGTAAGTTGACTCAGATTGAATTTAAATCTAAGGCTGAAGCACAAGCGCATAACTTCCAGAAAATGACCTTGGCTATGGCTAAGGATATTCGTGTTATTTTGGTAAAACTCGCAGATAGACTTCACAATATGCGCACTTTAGGGCCGCTTCATTATGATAAACGGCGTCGAATTGCGACAGAAACTCTCGATATATATGCACCAATCGCTAACCGTTTAGGTATTAACAGTATTCGCGTTGAGCTAGAAGATTTAGGCTTTTCAGCCTTATATCCCATGCGCTCCAAATATATTAAAAAAGCAGTTCAAAAATTACGCGGTAACCACAATGAGATTATCCGTGATATCCAAACTCGCCTAGAAGAGCGCCTAGTCCAAAGAGGGCTGAAAGGCCAAATCATTGGGCGAGAAAAACATCTGAATAGCATATATAAGAAGATGAAATACAAGCATAAGTCTTTCCATGAAATTATGGATGTTTATGCTTTTAGAATAATTACGGATACTGAAGAAGACTGTTACCGTGTTTTAGGTGCAGTGCATAGCTTGTATAAGCCTCTTCCATTTCGCTTCAAAGACTATATTGCTGTGCCAAAAGTTAATGGCTATCAATCGCTACATACCACTTTATTTGGTATGCATGTCAATATTGAAATTCAGATCCGTACACAAGATATGGATGATCTTGCCGATTATGGCATAGCAGCGCATTGGCAATATAAAGATGAATCTGATGTCATATTAGCCAACCAAGTGCGTATAGATCGCTGGTTAAGTGGCCTTAAAGAAATGCGCGAACACGCTCATGACTCGATGGAGTTTATAGAGCACGTCAAGATTGACTTATTCCCCGATGAAATTTATGTCTTTACGCCGAAGGGCGCCATCCTTGAATTACCTGCTGGTGCAACACCAATCGATTTTGCTTACAGTATTCATACTGATATTGGGCACGCATGTGTCGCTTGTCGTATCAATAAGCAACTAGCTCCCTTAAGTGAACCTTTACAAAGTGGTCAGACTGTTGAAATCGTCACAGCGCCAAGTGCGAAGCCAAGTCGGGCATGGTTGAATATTGCAACAACAGGAAAAGCGAAAAGTAGTATTCGTCATTACCTCAAAGAGCAACAAGAAGCGGAAAGCGTCGAGTTAGGCCAAAAACTATTAGAAAAATCCTTGAATGGTATTAATGCTACCTGGAAAGGTATTAGTCAGGAGCAAATTCAAAAAGTTCTCGAGCATAACCAGTGTGAAACCGTGGATGCTTTATTAAGAACTATCGGTGCTGGTTATCGCATGCCGTATATTGTTGCTCGTCAGTTGGCTTCGGACATGAATCCTGTTTCTTCTGAGAAAGAAGTCATGGCTATCGATTCTAAGGTCTTGGTTAAAGGTACTGAAGGCATGCAATTATCCTTCGCGCATTGCTGCTACCCGATTCCAGGAGACCCTATTATTGGTTTACCAGATGCATCTTCTGGTTTGATTGTCCATTCTGCGGCTTGTCCAAAAGTACTTAATTTGAAAGATAATATGGCACAAATGCACTTATCCTGGGTGAAAGATATCACCGATGAATTTACGGTAGAGATTCGTGTTGAGTTAGAAAGGCAGCGAGGCATTATTGCAGAATTGGCAGCTGCCATAACTAGAGCTGAAGGAAATATTGAACGAATCGGTGTCATTGAACAAAATGCTAAATTAAGTGTTGTGAGTGTCGTACTCCATATTCAAGGGCGTCGCCATTTAGCAAATGTGATGAAGCGAATTAGAGCGATTAAAGCTGTTGTTCGTTTGAATAGAGTTGTGTTGAAAACTAGAAATACGGCAAACAAAAAGGGAATAGAAAAACATGAGTAATCGTTCGATTGTACAAACAGATCAAGCACCAGAAGCTATTGGAACTTATTCTCAAGCGGTCAAAGTAGCTGATACCATTTACCTTTCCGGACAGATTCCTTTAGTGCCGGCAACGATGGAAATGATTGAAGGTGGAATTGAAAACCAAGTAGAGCAGGTGTTTAGGAATCTATCTGCCGTCTGTGAAGCGGCTGGCGGATCGCTTCAGGATATTGTGAAACTAAATATTTTTCTGATCGACTTAAATCATTTTGCCAAGGTCAACGAAATTATGGCTAAGCATTTTGCTCAGCCCTATCCAGCAAGAGCAGCCGTCGGTGTCGCTTCTTTACCTCGCGGTGCACAAGTTGAAATGGATGGAATCTTAATTCTTCAATAAGCCTTCGTTTCTTAAGTGCTTCCTCAATAGCTGGGTGCATTTATAATAAGTGCGCTCAGCTAAGTATTTAGTTTTCCCTTATCAATCCTAGTATCACAAATAGCCCTATAATGGTGCATTCAAAAATGACTGCGCTTCTTATTGGTGCGTTCATGTGTCTCGATTTTATTGCATTACCCCAAAATTTTCATCTAACTATCTGTTATGAAAGATAAAATAAAGTATGGCATGCTCCCTGCTATATTCCTCGTAAGAATTATTATCATCGAGTATTAATAGCTCATTAAAATAAACCTTTGGGGGTTCCTTACTATGTTCAATAAAACAATGTCTTCTTTTCGTTTGGCTGCGCTAGGTGTAGCTGTAACAGGTTCTATGATGGCTGCTCAGCAAGCTGTTGCTGAAGTACCAATAACTGAGAATATGATGATGATGGCTGAGGAAGTTGAAGTAGCCGCTTCAGTAGCTGTTTCTAATATGTACCTATGGCGAGGTAATAACTTGGGAAATGGTACTCCAGCTATTTCAGGTGATATCAATGCCAGTGTTGGAGGTTTGTACGGTGGTATTTGGGGGTCATCGGGCGATGCGGAATCGGGTAATGAATTTGATATTTATGCAGGTTTTGGTGGTGAAATAGAGGGTTTCATGTATGACCTGATGTTCGTCACATATGTCTACCCAAGTAATCAGGTGCAGGATGATACTATTGGAGATTTATCTGAAATCATTCTAACGCTAGGTTACGGCCCGGTTCACTTCTCTTACTATGATAATATCTCAGGTGCTACAGGCTATGAATATTATACTTTAAGCAGTTCCATTGATGCTTTTTCAGCCACTCTTGGGTACCAAGATCAAGAAGCCAAAGGTGCAGACTATACTCACTTGGATTTAACATATTCGTATAATGATAATTTAAGTTTTACATTAAGCCAGATAATTGACGCTCCGGATGAAGCTAGCTGTGCGCCTGGATTTAGCGTTTATAGTGGATGTGATGATGACCTGAAAATGGCTTTTGTATATTCTCTACCCATCGATATCAAATAGTATTTAAATAAAACGTCAAATGCCTCTAATTTTAGGGGCATTTTTTTGTCTAGAATAAGGCTCTTCGTGTCTTTTTAATTTATTCTTTTGCCGAATCTATGGTTTTTGATTAGGATAAGCCTGCAATTAAACTTTCTTCTCAAATAAAATTCAGCATCAGGAAATAATATGGACTCCCGTTATCGCGCGCTTTGTCAGTGGGTTGCTCTTCAGCTTAATCAAGATGAAGTTGAATTATCTGTTGTATCTGGAGATGCGAGTTTCAGGCGGTATTTCCGTTATACCTCGGAAGGCGAGAGTTGGATTGCGATGGATGCGCCACCAGAAAAAGAAGACTCAAGTAGTTTCGTTAGCATCGCTAAAAACTGGATATCTAAGGGAATTCAAGTGCCTCTTATCAAAGCACTTAATTTGAAAGACGGCTTTATGCTCTTGAGTGACTTTGGAGAAAAGCTACTATTGTCATCTTTAGAACCAAAACGACCCAATGAGCAGCAAGGTGAGCATTATTATTCAAAAGCTATGAATGCTTTAGCTCAGATCCAGATATTAGATTCAAGACAGCTAGGTTTACCGTCATATGATTCAGGGCTTCTTCGGCGTGAAATGGCTTTATTTAAAGACTGGTTGATCGAAGCAAAGTTAGGGCTCAGTTTAAGCGATGAGGAATCCAAGGGTTTGATTGCCTGCCTATCTTTATTGGAAGAGCGTGCATTAGCGCAAGGCCAAGTCACGGTGCATCGCGACTTTCATGCTAGAAACTTAATGATTTGTGATGATGACAGCCTAGGCATAATCGATTTTCAGGATGCTGTGTGTGGGCCCGTTACTTACGATTTAGTTTCTTTATTGAGAGATTGTTATATCGTTTGGCCAAGTGATTCAGTTACTAAGTGGTGTAAAGATTTTTATGATTTATTGCTCGAACAAAAACCAGAAGCAATCAATGAATTAGGTGATTTTAAGCACTTTAAAGAAGATTTTGATTTAATGGGTTTGCAAAGGCACCTTAAAGTCGCAGGTATTTTTGCTCGTTTATCTTTACGCGATGGAAAGCATGCTTATCTGGCAGACATTCCACGTACACTTGAATACATTTTGTCCGCTAGTAAGCAGCTTATCTCTGATTCTCCAAGTCAGTTTAATGTCCTGAATAATTTGGTGAACTTAATTGAAAATAGAGTCTTGCCTCTGACTAAACATAGCGTATTTCTCCAAGAGTAATCATTAATGAAAGCTATGATATTAGCGGCTGGTCTAGGTAAGCGAATGCAGCCATTAACCGACTTTACCCCTAAGCCTTTATTAAAAGTAGCTGGCCGTTATCTTATCGAGTTTCATTTAGAGAAATTAGAAAAAGCGGGTATTCAGGATGTTGTTATCAATACCCATTGGTTGGCTGAACAAATTCCGGTTGCTTTAGGGACTGGAGAAAAATGGGGCCTAACTATTCGTTACAGCAATGAGCCGGAACTTTTAGAAACTGCTGGAGGAGTTCGTCAGGCACTTTCCCATTTAGTTGATAGTAACTCAGAGATTTTTCTGCTCATAAATGGCGATGTTTACTTTGAGTGGGATTTACATGATTGGCTTGAAAAAGCAAAAGCATCTATTTCAGATAAAAAAGCATTTTTAGCCTTGGTGCCAAACCCTAGGCACCATCTTGAAGGTGACTTTTCTATCCAAACTGAAACTGATGTACTGAAATTAAAACAATTAGCTGACGATCAGGCTTTTACCTATTCTGGAATTGGGCTTTATCAAGCATCACTCTTTTCAGAGTTAGCCTTAGGTTATCGCCCTTTGGGGCCACTGCTAAAAGAGGCCATCGAGCAGCACTCTATTTTAGGTCAAGTTGAACGCGCATATTGGTTAGATGTCGGTACACCCGAAAGACTAGAAGAGCTCATTTCCCGCAAAGCTGAAAAATAGTATCCGCTCATTCAAGGCGAGATATTGCCGTCAAAAATTTGTATTCCCCTGTGTTTGCCATAATGCCGACAAGCGCTCTTTCTGTAAGCTTTTGATATTTAAGCTTTATTGTCTTCGTGTGAGTGGGCGCAATTTATGCATGACTCTCTAAAACCCTTTTAGGGTTGTTAGAAATTTGTCATGTAGGGTTCATTATGAAATTAGCCAAGTTTTCCAATTTTATTGGTGTGTTTGCCGGTGTCCTTTTTTTAGTGCTCGCAATCGGTATTTCTACCGATGAACCCATGGTATTTATTAACTTGCCAGGTTTATTGATCGTTTTAGGGGGGACCATGACCGCGATGCTGGTGAGTTTTCCCTTGAAAGAAGTGCTGTCCGCCTTAAAGCAGGGGCGAGTAGTGACCGAACCTTTAAATCGAGACTTCACTAGAGAAATGAAACAGATTTTACACTTCGGCACGCTCTGGTTTCGAAATCAATACGCTATGATCGACAGAGACTTGGAGCGTCTTGATAACCCATTTTTAAAGAAAGGCCTGCAAATGGTCAGGGATAAACAATCTAGTGAAGATGTGATGTCATTGCTAAATTGGAGTATTTCACAAATAAGAGCGAAAGAATCTGCAGTGATTAATATTTTTCGTTCCATGGCGACTTTTGCACCTGCCTTTGGCATGGTCGGTTCCTTAGTTGGTTTGGTGAATATGCTGCAAACTATTGAGACGGGAAATCTAAGTGCAGTTTCTTCTGATATGGGGGTCGCTCTAGTCACCACATTTTATGGTTTATTGTTAGCAAACTTAGTATTTAAACCTATCGCGACAAAATTAGAGCAGCGACGACACCTTAAAATTATTCAGTTAACCATGATGGCTGAAGGGATTGCTCTTATTCAGCAGCAAAGAACACCTTCTGCAATTCGAGACGTATTAGTTAGCTTTATGGTGGAGCAAGAACAAGCGCCGACAGCAAAATCCAGTAACCCCTTGATGACGAAGTATAGTGTTTAGTACTTCGCGTCCATTACGTTTTTATTGAAGCAGAGGTATGGGTCATGTCGAATCGTCCATCAATGAGTATTCATAATCTGGTTTTAGAATCTGAGTCGGTAAACGATGAAAGCTGGATGACTAGTTATATCGATGTTTTTGTCTTGATGACCAGTATCTTTGTGGTTTTATTTATGATGAATAAACCAGAGACTCAGATAAAACAAATTGTTTCAGTCACACAAGATCCAGTTAAAATCCTTTCCGATAAAGTATTACTGGATCTTGTTCAGCCCAACTATGCTTGGGCTCAAAAAATTAAAAATACCTTGAACTCCCATGTTTCATTTATTGAAAATAATGAATTTTCAGAATTAGAAATTCGTTCTCAAGTACTGTTTAATTCAGGTGCTGCGACCTTGGCGCGTTCGGGAGAAGCTTTACTGGAAAAGCTTGCGCCTGTGTTGCTGGCAACAGATGGCTTAATCTTTATCGAAGGCCATACAGATAATCAGCCGATTCAATCAGAAGCCTTCGCGTCAAACTGGGAACTGGCGGCGGCTCGAGCGACAGAAGTCTTACAGTTTTTTGTGATAGAGGGTGTACCCAAAACAAAATTACGTGCAGTCAGTTTTGGTGATACTAAGCCTCTTGTAGAAAATGATAGTGACTCAAACCGACAGCAAAATCGCCGAGTGAGTATCCTTCTTCAAAGCCCAAGCCATTAATTCAAAGTCTAAGTTTTGGCTGTCATCGTCTAGAAGTAGTGTGATTGTTGACTATAAGCGATTTGAAATGCATTAGATAATGAGCTACTAGAGATAAATCTCAGGCAAAAAAATACCCGCCAAATAGGCGGGTATAAGAATCAACTGTTAGGGGGTTAAGACTAACAGTGTTGTCTAAAACTTAAAATTAAGCTGTTGCTTCTTCTACTTTAGCCGCTGCAGTATTAACTGCTTTAGTTGCTGTCGCTTTAGCAGTAGTTACTTTTTTCTTAGCAGTTGCAGTAGTTTTCTTAACAGCTGTTTTTGCTTTAGCAGTAGTAGTTTCGTCTTTTTCAATCTTAGCAATAAGGTCAGCTGTATACTCAGAAACTAGCTTGTTGATTTCACGTGCTTTGCTGTATGCAATGCCAGCTACTTCGTCATGCTTAGCTTTAACTGTGTCTAGTTTGTAAAGTTTTTCGATATATTCGAAAGAAGCTGCAGCGATTGCTTTGTGCTGCTCTTCAACAGTTGAGATAGCTTTTGCAATGATGTCTTGAACTTGTTCTTGGTAAGTTTTGATAGTACCCATGATAATTTCCTTTTGCGTTCTTGGAGTTAATGAATCAAAACTTGATAATTACAGGCTTCTTTTGATTCACTATATGTTGAAGTCATGGTGGACGATACGCTTAAAAATTAGAGTATTCATACTAAGCTTTTATTCATTTTTACTTTTTTCGCATTATTAAGAAAATTTCACCATTTGAATAGAACCCAGCTTGGTACCAATACTTGTGATCGGTCTTCACGAATCCAAGCATTACCATCTGCTGGTACTAAGTAATAAGTTGGTCCCACATCTGGAACTACTTTTATTTCTTTTAAAACACCATTAACGCGGTGCTCATAAAAGGTTTCGCCTGCTTTTTGTTTAATTGTTATTCCTGGTTCAACAGGTAGGGCGGCTTCTTCAGAAAAAGCAGCTTGAGTAAAAATTAAAGATGAAGAGATAAGGGCTAAAAAAATTAAATAGGCACGCATGGAAATTCCTTGTTTAGTGTTGGGCAGATTTTCCTTACTATATCACCCTAATTTTTAGCTTCCTACTCATGCTAGGCATGATGTGAATAACAAGGGTGATCAACGCTTATGACAACAGATACTCTCACTTTATCAGATGGTTTTAATTCTGCACCGACCATCTTAGTGGATGGATCATCCTATTTGTTTCGTGCATTCCATGGTTTGCCTCCTTTGCTCAACTCGAAAGGCCACCCTACTGGCGCAATAAAAGGGGTGATTAGTATGCTAAAACGCATTCCTCAAGATTACCCTGGTTCTAATGTCATTGTTATTTTTGATGCCAAAGGAAAGAACTTTCGCCACGATTTATTTCCTGAGTACAAAGCGAATCGCCCGCCCATGCCAGAAGATTTACGCTGTCAGATTGAGCCAATTCATCAAATTATAAAGGCTATGGGTTTTCCACTATTAATTGTTCCCGCTGTTGAAGCCGATGATGTTATTGGCGTCTTGGCGAATGAGGCCACGCATAATAAGCAGGATGTGATTATCTCAACGGGCGATAAAGACATGGCGCAGTTAGTCACAGAGCATGTCACCTTGGTGAATACCATGACTGACAGCAAAATGGATGTTGCCGGCGTTCAAGAAAAATTTGGTGTCCGCCCAGATCAAATTATCGATTATTTAGCCTTAATCGGCGACACAGTCGATAACATTCCAGGTGTGCCAAAGTGTGGGCCAAAAACTGCAGTGAAGTGGTTGGCGCTATACGAAAGTCTCGAAGGCGTGATCAATAATGCTCATGAAATAAAAGGTAAGGTAGGGGAGTATCTACGCGAGAGCATTCCTTTCTTACCCTTGTCTTATGAATTGGCTACGATCAAGACAGATCTGGAATTACCGCAAAAATTACATGAAATTGAACATGACGCTGAAGATAAAGAAACATTATTAACCTTGTTCAAAGAATATGAATTCCGAACCTGGGTGACAGCTTTAGAAAAAGATGGTGCTTTTACGCGTGATCATTCTGTTAAGCAAGAAGCGGTTAATAATAGTGAAGTAGCTCAAGTGGAGTCAAACGAGCCAGCAGTCGACTACCAAACGATACTCACTGAAGCAGACTTCAATAACTGGTTAGAAAAACTAAAATCTTCGAGCCTGTTTGCCTTTGATACCGAAACCACCAGCTTAAAATATATGGAAGCCGAAATTGTCGGCGTTTCCTTTGCGGTTGAAGAAGGCTGCGCAGCTTATGTTCCCTTGGCGCATGATTATTTAGACGCACCAGAACAACTTGATAGAAATTGGGTCTTAGCACAATTAAAGCCGATTTTAGAAAATGATGCGATTAAGAAAGTCGGCCAAAACCTAAAGTACGATAAAAATGTCTTGTTCAATCATGGTATAGATTTATGTGGAATCGAGCACGATACCATGATCGAATCTTATGTTCTGAACTCAACTTCAAACCGCCATGATATGGATACTCTGGCCCAAGTTCATTTAGGCAGAGAAACTATCCACTTTGAAGATATCGCAGGAAAAGGTGCGAAGCAGCTAACCTTCAACCAGATAGCAGTAGAAACAGCCGCACCTTATGCGGCTGAAGATGCGGATATCACACTTCGTTTGCATCATGTACTTTATCCCAAGCTTCAAGAGCAGCCAGGTTTACTTCATGTTTATCGGGAAATAGATCTACCGCTTGTGCCTTTAATCTCCAAAATAGAACGCACTGGAGCGGTGGTCGATGCGCATTTACTGGGTCAGCAAAGCCAGGATTTAGCAAAACGTATTGTTGAGTTGGAACGAGAAGCCTATGACTTAGCGGGTGAAGAATTCAATCTCAGTTCGCCCAAACAATTACAGGTTATTTTCTTCGAAAAATTGGGCTTGCCGGTGATTAAGAAAACCCCAAAAGGTCAGCCTTCGACGGCTGAACCTATTTTGCAGGAACTCGCACTTGAGTATCCGCTACCAAAAGTGATTTTAGAGCATCGAAGTCTCGCTAAGTTGAAAACCACCTATACCGATAAATTGCCACAATTGATTAACCCATCAACGGGTCGCATTCACACTTCTTATCATCAGGCTGTTACAGCTACGGGTCGATTATCGTCAACTGATCCTAACTTGCAGAATATTCCGATTCGAAGTGAAGAAGGTAGGCGGATTCGTCAGGCTTTCGTGGCACCGAAAGGTTACAAGTTAATCGCAGCCGATTACTCGCAGATTGAACTGCGTATTATGGCGCACTTATCTCAGGATAAAGGCTTACTGACCGCGTTCTCGAAAGGCGAAGATGTGCATAAAGCGACGGCAGCAGAAGTCTTTGATGTCAGTTTGGACGAAGTTACCAGCGATCAGCGTCGTAAAGCTAAAGCGATTAACTTTGGTTTGATATACGGTATGTCAGCCTTTGGTTTAGCGAAACAAATCAAAGTCGCCCGGCATGAAGCGCAGCAATATATCGAACGTTATTTTGAACGTTACCCCGGTGTACTTTCTTATATGGATAGAATTCGTGCCCAAGCCCATGAAGACGGCTTTGTCGAAACGGTCTTTGGTCGTCGTCTCTACCTACCAGAAATTAATGCCGGTAATAAAATGCTTCAGCAAGCTGCAGAGCGAACCGCTATAAATGCGCCGATGCAGGGAACTGCCGCCGATATTATTAAAAAAGCGATGTTAGCCGTGGATAAGGCCTTGATGGCATCAAATATTGATGCACGCATGATCATGCAAGTGCACGATGAATTAGTGGTTGAAGTCGCAGAAAACCAGGTAGATGAAGTAAAAGCCTTATTGATTGATAAAATGATGTCTGCTGCTCAGCTCGATGTGCCTTTATTAGTTGAAGCCGAAGTCGGTAATAACTGGGATGAAGCACATTAATATCTGGGAACAAAACGATGTCTGATACCGATCGTTTAATCAATATCTTGCTTTCCCCCAGCATAGAGAGAAAGACTTTTGGCTCTATGGCTGACTGGTTCAAATATTTTAATCAGCAAACTAGGCAGTTTTCAAAACCCATTGATCGTGCCATTTTAGGTGGCCGACTCAGTCTAAATGTGAGTTTTACATTCACCTCAGGTTATCAGTCTGCCATTGAAGCTTTGTTCAAACCTGAAACAGAGCAGCTTTCTTCTTTCTGTGTGACAGAGGAAAAAGGCAACCACCCACGCGCTGTTGAAACGAGATTATTTCGAGAGTCTGGAAGCGTCTTTCTGACGGGTAAAAAACAATTTGTTTCAGGCGCGAACGATTCAGAATGCTTGTATATCGCGTGTCGAGATGAGCGTGAAGGCGCAGGTTTTGATAAGGCCGGTCGGCCCATATTGAAATTAGTGTCGGTTCCCGCTTCCGTGGCCGGTTTGCAAATTCAAGCCATGCCTGCCTTGGGTTTTGTGCCTGAAGTCAGTCACGGAAAAGTCTTCTTAGATAAAGTAGCTGTATCTGAAGATCAGCTTTTTGAAGGTGATGGCTATCTGAATTATGTAAAAGCTTTTCGCAGTTATGAAGATTTGTATGTATTAGCTGCAATTTCAGGCTATCGTTTGGGTGAAGCGATTGATGGGCTATGGCCTGAAGATGCCCTGGAAAAGCATATATCACTCTTACTCGCGATTCGCTCCCTGAGTGATATGGACTTGAATAAGTCGGCTGCCCATATAGCTTTAGCCGCATGTCGTATCCAACTTCATGAGCTCATCACGAATACAAATGCTTTATTTGAGAGACAAAACCCACGAGCTTATGACTTATGGAATCGTGATAAGGTTCTGCTAAATGTGGCTAAAATGGCACATCAAAAAAGAACCCAAAGCGCTTGGGACAGATTTAAATTATTGTCGATAGATTAAAAATAAATTCCTCCAAAAGCTATTTCTTGGAATAGCCCTCATCCTATTCATTTTAAAAAGAAAAATTAGGCATCCAGTTTAGTGACTGTTGGTCGAATTACATAATGTAAAGAAATGGCATCGCTTATTTACAATGTGAACTGGCGCACACTGTTTTTTTTACTATTCTTACATACCTGTCATTTTATAAATAATTCGTTTTTTGTAGAAATTTTTGCAGTTGTAAAACGCTAACTAGTTAGAATCGGCTTTAAATCGGGGAAAGACTATGCGCCTAACACAGATCAATAAACTCATTTTACTGAGTATCACACTCGCTCTTGCAGCTTGTAATGGCGGAGGTGGCGGCAGTAGCAGCGGAGACACCGCTCCTACGTCGCAAAGCCTCACGGGCGGGGGGATAAAAGGCCCCTTGGTAAATGCGATAGTCACGGTATATGAAGTCGATCC
>TARA_R110001592_G_scaffold23456_2_pt1 | contig 31550 bp, 24 predicted proteins | sample TARA_R110001592 | Tara Oceans TARA_R110001592 (sample SAMEA4398387) | marine metagenome | biome: Polar Biome; feature: [SRF] surface water layer (ENVO:00010504); material: water (ENVO:00002006), including particulate matter (ENVO:01000060) such as... | depth 5 m | reverse complement strand
ACTAGTCTTTTCCTTTTATTGAAAATCTGAGGCTATAATTTTAGGTCTAACTCAGGTTTTAAAATTGCCAAAAAAAAAGCGCCCTGACATTTCTGCCAGAGCGCTTAGTTGATATTAAATCAATCTGATTATTGCTTAATGATGCGTTTCACATCAAGGCCTTTTTCAGAGTTAACTTTTACAGTGTAAATACCGGTAGCGTAGTCGGTAATGTCTAAGCTCATGGCTTCGTTTTCACCGAAGTTTTTGCTCATCATTAACTGACCGTTCGCAGAGTAAAGTTCTACTCTCACTTCACCTTTCACTGCTTTGTCTTCTATCTTAATTAAACCACTAGTTGGGTTTGGATAGATATTGATAAAGCCAGTGCTAAGCTCGCGTACTGATACATCGCAATCATCTACATAAAGTGTAACTACAATAGAGTCATCACCACAAGCAGACATCACTTTATACTGGAAGTCGTAGCTAGAGTTAGTAGTTACAGAGGTCGCATCAAAGATGTTGGCTGTTACAGCGCCTGTACTCGTAAGCTCAGTCCAAGTACCACCCGCTGTTGCCGAAGCATCTAAGAAGGTGTTAAGATCCACTGAAGCATTTTGATCACAAACACTATCACTAACTGCGATTCCTGCACTTACAGCATTATCTGATGTAATGGTAAGTATAGCGGTATCGGCAGCACAAACAGTTCCGCTTAGAATGTAAGCTACTCGGAAAGTACCTGCAGTCGCTATATTCGATCTCCAAACACCTGTAGTATTAAGAGCGCCTGAATTATCAAGATCTACCCAAGTACCACCGAATGGATTACCGGTAATGTAAGTTCTAAGAATAACGTTTCCTGAACCGATACATAAAGCGAAAGAAGAATCTGCACCAGCATCTGGAGCGGCTTCAACGGTTACATTAAGGAAAGCGGTATCTCCTGCACAACCGTTTACACCAGCAAGGATGTAGCTAAAGTCGTAGCTAGCTCCAGCTGTAACAGCTGTTGCGTCGAAAATACTATCCGTTAATGCACCTGTTGCACTTAGATCCGTCCAAGTACCACCAAAGTCATATACTCCTAAGAAGCTTGTTAAATCAACCATACTCTCGGTAGAACAAACTGTAACTGTGTCGGTAAGACCAGCGTTGGCACCCGGTACAACTCCAAAACCTTGGATTGCAGTACCGATACATGCTTTACTAACAGTCATGTCGAAAGTATAATAGATACGTGACTGATCCGCAAAGTTAGTACTGTCAATACTCATTAAGCCAGCAAGGCTATATGGATAAGCAGCACCACCCGTTGCACGGAATAATTGTCCCGCACCGCTAATGAAGTTTACATTCATAAAGTAAACACCTGGAGTAACTACCATATTAACCGGTACTTGTAAGTCGCCAAGAGTAGCTGCTGGAGTACTAAAGGTATCACTTAATTGTACCAAGTTGCTAAAGCTGTCGTCGGTCCAAAGAACCACCTGAGCCACTACATCATTGTTGTGTCTTACTACCATGCTATCGATATGAATCGTATCATTTACAGTTATCCACTGACCGTTAGAGAAGTTACCGAAACCGGCAGCCGCAATATTGGTTAAAGGACCAACATGTAAAACTGGAGTAGTAGTAACATACTCGGCAACGTCAAAGGCAGTAGTGAAGCTAATAGAGTCAGAAACAAAGTTTGCCCCTGTACTAACGGCCTGACCGTTGTTTAACCATACTAGATCGTTACCGGTACTAGAAACTGCACTTAGAGAAACACTTCCTCCATCGCAATCGGTAGTATCACTAGTAGCAGATACAGGTACTGAACTAACACTACAAGTAGCGATCGTACAAGAGTTCACTGGTCCGATCCACGCAGTTGCTGAAGAACAGCTATCTCTTACGTAGAATTCGAAACAAGCTCCACTAGCTAAACCAGTAACGGTAAAGGCACTTGGCGTTGCGGTTACTTGGGTTCCTGTACCTAAGCTAAATCCGATAGGACCGTACTCGATGGTAGAAGAAACAATATTCGTATCACTCATCCAGCTTAAGCTGATAGAGCTAGAAGTCGCATTAGTAACCATTAAGTTAGTTGGATCCACACAAGCAGGAGTTTCTCTTACTGTGATATCATCTAAAGCAACGTCACCATTAAAGCTTGGTCCACGTACCGTTAAGAAACGCATTCTCAAGTTAGTACTAGTAGTGTAGGCACTTAAGTCTACTCTCGCTTCCATCCAAGCCGCGCCGTTAGCAGTTTGTTGTTGACCAACAATACTGTTAATGCTAGACCATGTCATGGTAGTAGCGTCATAAACCTCAAGCTCTAAGCTTTGAATATCCGCACCGAACATGTGATAGTAATAGCTAATTTCTGGAACTGTTAAAGAAGTCAAATTGAATTCTGGCAATTCTAAGAAAGCGCTATCACCTGCTGCCGCTGGGCTAGAAGCCTCAGTGTACATATAGAAACCTGCACCTGTACCAGTAGTGTTATCTACAGAAGGACCAGTTGGGCCTGTAGGTGTACCACCTGCGTCTGGTGCCCATAAGAATGGTCCAGTGGTAGTGCCTGTAGAGGCATAACAAGCAGGAATAATTCCCATATCAAAGTTCTCCATGTATGGATACATTGTAATAGGAGCACATAAAGTTGTGAATGTTACACAACCAGCGCTACTAGTGTCGCCTAGCGCAGAGCAGATGTCATAAACACATGCTTCATAGATAGTACCTGGCATTAATCCTGATAAAGTAGCAGGAGTAGTGGCTGGGTTAACAACCATACCTGTTCCGGGAGTAAATCCTAAAGGACCATACTCAATCCACGAACTGGATTGGTTAGAACCTGATGCCCATGTAATATCCGCATTAGTAGTCGCGATATTAGAGGCAGCTACGCTATCTGGCGCAGTACAAATTTGCGCGGCATCAGTAATCGATAAGCTATCAATTACGTTAGCATGTCCCCAATTATTAACCCCTTCAATAGCAATTTGATAAGTGCTAGAAGGATTCGGTAAGTTAACCAGAGCTTGCGTCCAAGTATTTCTATTGGTATTATCACCGAATAAGAAAGTCCAGGGATCACTAGCGCTAGCACGATAGTAAACATTAGTTACGTTTTGATCGCCAAACCACTCTTCTTGAGCGTACCAGAAACTTAATTGTGGGCTAATTAAAGCCGTCATGTCAATTACTGGAGATACGAACAAGGTAGTATCAGGACCACCATTAGTAGAAACGAATACTGCATTCTGAGAACCAGCATAGGCACCAGTGATTGCACCACCAGTAGAACCCGTACCTAATGTCCAAGAGAAGGTATCAGCTACAAATACATTGCTCCAACATCCTACTGTAGCAGAATTGGCTTCAAAACTTTCGAAGTATGGAGCAGCAATAGCTGGACAAGCAGAACAGTTAGAAGTGAAAGAGAATAAAGTATCACCTGTTCCAACCGTTGTAGAAGCTAAATGCACTCCTGCGGTATCACCGTTTGGATTAATAACAACTACCCCAATTTCACTAGGCCATGCACCAGCAGTGCTAAGCGTTACAGTGGTAGGAACATTATCACAAAGGTTTACAGTATTGCCAAGCGAGTTAAAGCCGGTACTAAAGGTAGAACCGAAGCTAGCTACCGCTACACCGTTTTGGAAGATGGTGATTTCACCGCCATTCCATCCGTCACCGAAGGAATCATATAGATCAACTGTATAAGCACACTGATCAGCTAGAGGGCAAGCAGAAGTTGTAAAGCTAGCAGGGCCAGCAGTACTTGCAACACCTGAAGCGCCACAACTGTCTGTTACATAGAACTCATAAGCTGTTGAGGCCATCAAACCACTAATGGTAATGGTATCATTAGTAGCATTAAACATGGTTCCAGTACCTAGAGTAAATCCAGCAGGACCATATTCAATATCCCAAGAAGTACCAGAACCAGCAGTCCATGTTAATTCTGCACTATTATTCGAAGTAGAAATAACGGTAAGTGCCGAAGAAGCAAAACAGTTAGGTGCTTCTGCAACGCTAAAGTCGTCGATAGAAATATCTCCTGTAAAGGAAGTACCTCTTTCTGCTTCAAATACGAAGCTGTATGAAGTACCACTCAAGCTACTTAAGTCGATACTCTTCTGAATCCAAGCATCGCTACCCGCAGTTTGCTGCTGACCTACGATACTATCTAAGATGGTAAGGGTACCAGTTGCATCCTCTGCATAAATTCTTAACGCACCTGTGGTTGCACCATACATGTGGTAGTAGAAATCTAGCTGTGGAGCAGTTAAGCTTGCAAAGTCGATAGTTGGAGAACTAAGTAAACCTTTTCCACCGGTTGCACCAGATGAAGTTTCAAGGTACATGTAAGTTCCACCAGCTGAACCAAAACTAGTGTTGTCGAAGAAAGGACCTGTTCCAGTCGAGTTTTCATTGCCTCCTGTTGCATCTTCTGATTCCCAACGTGGTGTGGTAGTAGCAGGAACTGACCAGCAGTTTTCATACGAAGTTTGCTGCCCGATAGTGATATTCTCGAAGTCCGTGCTGTAAGGTGCTAAGAAGCTAGCAGGACAAAGAGTAGTAAAGGTAATTGGCCCTACTGTGGCAGAAACACCACTAGCACCGCAACTATCCGTTACATAAACATCATAAGCTGTAGCAGACATTAAACCACTTAAATGAACCGAGTCGGTAGTACTAGTAATTACAGTACCTGTTCCTGGTGTGAAGCCAGCAGGACCGTATTCTACACTACTTCCAACACCACCCACACTAGAAGTCCAGGTAATGTCAGCATCCGTACTAGTAATATTAGTAGCCAATACTGCTGCGGGGTCTGGACAAGCAGGAGTAACGCGTACTTCGAAGTTATCTACGAAGATATCGTTGTCTTCTGGATCATCTATTACACCTTCTGTAGCCCAAATAGCAAACTGAACTACACCAGTATAGGTATATAAGGTTGCCACTTCATGGTTACCCGTTGCATTAGTAACATAGGTGTTATTATAGGTAGCTAGGTTAACCCAAGTTGCGCCATTATCGGTGCTAATTAAAAGCTGAACCTCATCATCAGAACCTAAGCTTGCAGGGGTAGTAGAATTCCAGGCAAATACACCGAAATCGAATTCTACTTGTAAGTTAGCTCCTGTGCCTAAATCGTATTGCGGGCTAAGCATCCAATCCGCATCACCAACATTGTATAAGTTGATTTTCACTGCACCGGTAAATCCGTTGTTTGCAAAACCATCGGTTCCCCAACCACCTGTGCCAAGTGCGGCAGGACCAGTTGCGGGCGTACCACCATCACCTTCATCCCAACATGCATTAGGAGTCCAACCATTGGTAAAGTCTTCTATACTAGGAGGCGTGATTGGTGCACAACCAGTAGTGGTTGAAACAGGACCTACGGTATCACTTACATCACCCATACCACAATCGCTATAAACATATACGTCATAGGTAGTAATTGGGCTTAAGCCAGTAATATTTACGGTATCGTTGGTAGTAGTAACTAAGGTACCCGCAGTAGCAGGATCAAATCCAGCCGCGCCATAAATTACGCCGTAACCAGCAGAACCATTGTCGGTCCAAGTAACATCTAGGGAAACCGCGGTAACATTAGACAGAGCTAAATTAGAAACGGGGAAACAAGAAGGTGCCTCGTAAATACGAACATCATCTATAGCATTATCACCGTTAAAATCTGAACCACTACCACCAGACTCAGCGCGGAAACGGAGTTTCACCTCATTTCCTGAGTTATAAGTCCAAGTACTTGGAATCGTGTAAGCCACTAATTGCCAGCCATTGGTGGCAAAATTTAAGGTATCGGCCGAAGCCCAGCTAGATCCATCCCAATACTCAATGATTGTTAAGTTTATAGGAGTATACCCCGCACCACACATGTTGTAGTAAAACTCAAAGTATGGAGTAGTTAATGCAGAAATGTCTATCGCTGGCATAATTAAAGATACACCGTTGTCAGTGCTCGATTGATCCATCCAAGCGTAGTTTCCGCCATTGCCAGTGTTATCGGCCAAAGAACCACAGGCAGTGTTTAATCCAGAAGTACCAAAAACCCATGGACCACCGGTTATTGCTTCTTGACTCCAGCAAGCTGGGGTAGAAGTAAGATCGAAGCTTTCCATAAATGGCGCTACGATAGCAGGGCAAGCCGAGCAATCAGTAGTAAAACTCGCTAGGGTATCTCCTTGAGATAATCCACCTATAGCAGTATGAGCTCCTTGAATAGCACCTAGTGGGTTACTCAAGTTAAAGCCCATCTCCGAAGACCAAGAACCAAGAGTACTGATAGTCACATAGGTTGGTATACCATCACATAAGTTTAAGGTAAGACCTAGTAAAGAGTTTCCACTGGTGAAATTAGAACCATAGACTCCAACAGGAATACCTGCTTGCCATACGGTGATTTCTCCACCATTCCATCCATCACCAAAAGTGTCGAATAGATCTAGAGTGTAAACACACTGGTTAGAAGCCGCGCAGGCTGCTGTGTAAAAAGTTGTTGGACCAGCTGTCGTTGCCACACCTGCAGCGCCACAACTATCAGTTACATAAAAGTCATATCCCGTTGCAGCCATTAAGCCTGTAAGTAGCAAGGTATCATTAGTTGAGTTAACCAAGGTTCCAGAACCAGGAGTAAAGCCGATCGGACCATATTCCACATCCCAAGAAGTACCTGTACCAGCATTCCATGTTAACTCAGCAGAAGTATTGCTGGTGGAAATTACTGATAGTAAATTAGAAGGGAAACAAGAAGGGGTCTCTCTAACGGAAACATCGTCTATTGATAAATCTCCAGTAAAAGAAGTGCCTCTTTCGGCCTCAAATACAAAGCGATAAACAGAGCCACTCAAAGAAGTAAGATCTATGGCTTTATTTAACCAAGGATCTGAACCAGCCGTTTGTTGCTGACCAACTATACTGTCTAGTAGTGTTTGTACTCCATTAGTATCTTCAGCATATATTCTTAGAGCACCCATAGTTGCGCCAAACATGTGATAGAAGAAGTCTAACTGAGGAGTACTTAAGCTACTGAAGTTGATAAATGGAGAGTTTAATGAACCTTTTGATCCAGTAGAACCTGAAGATGTTTCAAAAAACATATAGTAACCTCCTGAGGCACCAAAGCTAGTATTATCATAGAATGGTCCAGTATTAGTAGAATTTTCATTTCCTCCGGTTGCATCTTCAGCCTCCCAACGCGGGGTAGTGGCAGAAGCGATAGTCCAGCAGTTCTCATAAGAAGCTTGGTAACCTAAAGACACGGCTGTAAAGTCAGTGAAATAAGGCGCCATAAAGGCAGTTGGACACAGAGTAGTAAAGCTAATCGGTCCAGCGCTAGCTGATATATCACCCGTACCACAACTATCGGTCACATAAACGTCATAAGCTGTAGCTGGCATTAAGCCTGTTAAAGAAGCTGCACCAGCAGTAGCGGTCATTATAGAACCTGTTCCAGGTGTAAAACCTGCAGGGCCATATTCAACTGTGCTTCCTAAATTACTAGCACCAGAGGTCCAAGTAATATCGGCTGTGGTAGAAGTAACATTAGAAGAGGTTAATGCAGAAGGTGTTAAACAGCTTAAGCAAGATTTAACCTCCACCAAGTCAATTGCTAAATCACTATCGAAGCTTGCTCCTCTAGTATATAAGAACTCTATATAAATGGTCTGTCCTAAGTAGGCATCTAAATTTACACCTACATTTTGCCAAGGATCTAATTCATCCGTTTGCAATTGACCAGGGCCATAGCTGAATACATTAGTAAAAGGACCAGTAGCGGAAGTAGAAACCCCAACATCTAGTACCCCGATGGTAGCGCCATAAGCATGTAACCAAAATGATAATTCTACATTTTGAGAAGCCGCGCTTAAATCCACAGCTGGAGATACCATTGAAGCCGTTGCCGCACCACCAGATGTTTCCACATAAATATAATGCGTACCACTTTGCGGAGCAGAAGGACCCGTATTAGAAGAGCTGGTAGTATTGTTATCATACATCCAGAAACCGTTCCCGCCGCCGATATCACCACTAAAAGAGGTAGCATTATCGAACTCTTCCGTTAAAAGAGCGCCTAATGTACCAGTGGCACAAGTAATTACTCTTGGTCCAGCTAAAGCCGTACGGAAGGCAGTTGGCCCTACTGTCGCACCTAAGCCACCAGCACCACAATTAGCAGTTACATAGATTTCATAGTCTGTATTAGCCATTAAACCCGTAATGGTAATGCTAGAATCTGGGTGAGCGGTAACTGTTGTTCCAGCACCTGGTGTAAAGCCTAAGGGACCATACTCGATATTAAAAGTAGCAGTTGCGCCATTATTACCAATCCAGCCTATAGAGGCACTATCGGCATAAGCCATAATAGTTGCTACTCCACTAACGGGTAAACAAGTTGCGGGTAAGTACTCATCTGCTCCTAAGTCTGGTGTAGTAGCAGAACGCATATCACCATCAATATCCATCGTTACCGAGGCAATTGGCGTAGCAGCATTATTCGCTAAGCCACCGGCCATGTGCAGGTCAGATGTAGGATCGATGAAGATAGGATCACCGGATAAGGAGTTCACGTTATTAGTAGCACGTCCAGCTTGCCAAGCGGCTAAGTCTGCGTAAACCGCTCCATCATAAGCTAAGTTAGTTCCAGATACAGTGTGGTAAATATTGTAATCTAAGTTAATTACATCAAAGCCAGTACCTAAAGTAGTTGTGTTATCCGCGAAGTAAGCTGCATAAGTCGCCTCACTGTAAAACACATTATTGCGAACATCCACATTAATACAATCATTGAAGTAAGCTCCATAAGCACTGGTACTTGTGGCTGTAGTGGCAAAGCTGTTATAATAAACATTTGTTGACTCGAAATCATCTACATAAAATGCTTCATCTAACAAAGACGTAACCATGTTATTAGTGATGTTTGAAGTAGCCAGAGGTGCTCCGTCAAAGTTACCATCCGCAATATAAATACCCCAATCAGAAGCATTAATTACGTTATTGTTGATTTCGAAACCAATAATATCATAAAGAGCTACACCGTAACCAGAGGTAGAAGTAGAAGGCATACCGGTCATGGTATTACCATTCATCGTCATATTATAAGTGTTATCACTCATAAAATAACGGTAGTAGTTTCCTTCGAAGCTATTGTTATTAATAACGAAGTTACTATCCGAGAAGGCTGTTAATGCCTCAAAGTGTACTCCATATTGACCATTAATAAAAGCCGAGTTGATGATAGTTGTATTGTCACCACCTTCTGTCTCGGTAAAAGAACTCGTAGAAGAACCCGTACTGGCTATAGCAGCAATGTCTGAAGACGTTGAAGTAGTAACCGCCATTTCAAAACGACAAGCTTCTACCGTAAGGTTATCATTGTCATTTTGCATACGAATACCCCAAGAATCTGTGGTACCTGGATGCGTAATGGTTAACCCTTTAAAGGTTACGTAATCGGCACCATCCATAAGGATAACTGCTTTTTGATTAACCGCAGCGGTATTATAAGCTAAAGAAGTTGTAGCGCTATCACCACCATCAAACATAATGGTATTGGCACTGCTGGTACCCATAATTGCGGGTAAGTAAACCGTATCCGTATAAGAACCTGCGGCTACATTAAAAGTACATGCTCCAACAACGCCAAGACTTACTAAGTCTGCTGCGGCGGTTGAAAAGCTTGTATAGTTCATGCTACCGGAACCAGCTGGATCGATGGTATAAACACCCGCCATGCCAGTAGTGATAGTTCCATAAACTACGTCATCTACATAATAGGTTTTAGCACCAGCAGTGTTTCCATCTACTCCAAAATTTGGGAAGATTGAAACTAAATCATAGGTATTAGCCGTATTGATTGTTGCCGCGTTTGGACCAGGGTTGTTGAAATTGAAAGTTAGAATTTCCCAACCACCAGCTACTGTTGTAGTATCGGTTGTTTCAACAAAAATTCCACCATTCGTTTTGTCTTCTACTTTTAAAAGAACCGCTGCACCAGCATCTGGAGACCAGAAGCGCACGGAAATAGTATTTGCTCCACCTACTGTAAAAGGAATAGCTGTAGCTAAGCCACCAGCACTAAGTGTAGTACCAGCCCAAGTTGCAGTCCCTAAACCTTTATCCACTTGAAGCACGCTATTGGTAGCATCTGTTGGATCTGTTGTTACCATATCAACATTACCACCAAAACTAACGGTCGTGTAGTTTACGGTAGCATCATCCCAAGAAATGGGTAAGTCTACTTGACTAAGCACAACGCCTGTACATGCCGAGCAAGAGTTGTAACATACCACTGGTAAAACCGTGTTGTTACCACTAAATGTTAATGTACGGTTGGTAAATCCACCCGCAGTTACGGTACAAGAACCGCCTGGAGAAAAGTTCTCCTGAGCCGTCCACCCATCAAGGGTAAACTTGTACTCAATGGTGCCCGCCGTTAAAGGAAGGGCAACCTCCCAAACACCGTCGCTATTCGCGTCGGTCATGGGGTTACATCCGCCGCACCAGCCGTTGAATGTACCGTTAACATTTACGGTAGTGAAAGACCCTGTATAGTCATTCATATCCACCTTAAATGTAACCGTATCATTCTGCGCCTGAAGGGTGCCGAATGCAACTAATAAAATTAGCTGAATAAATTTTCTCATGAATTGAAAATAAACTTGGTTACTAAAAAATTAAAAGAATTGTCAAGATTTGATTTGAGTCTGCTCTTACAGACGGTGCGAAATGCAGAATCAGCCATTGGGCCACACCTAGAGCCCACAGAAAGCGAGCCCCTCGTTAATAGTTTCCTCATATTTATTAAATTACCTGTTACAAGTAAAGCCTTAAACCCCAAGTAATTATGATCTTCCCAAGATCCTCAAAATACTTGCTGTCCCTATTTAAGCACTTTACAGTCGTGAAATTTAGCAAAATGTTAACAATATAAATGCTTAAATCTCGCTTTTTTAAGGGGTAGAGGTCACTATTTATCTTTAACCCTACTTTCAAGCTAAAAATTAGGAAGACGCCTTTTCAATATGTTTTCCCTAAAAATCTGTGATAAAGGACCAAAAAAGGCCCAAGAAAAAGAGCCGATGCAGATTTTGATTAATAAAGTTAAAAAAGCCGCTTTAGTCTAGGTAAATCATGGCGCTCCACTAAAAGCGTTTTTATGAACACGAGCGTTTATTTGTTAAACTGCCTGACCAGTTTTTTTATCAGCCTTGGTTTGTGTTTTCACAGAACTTCAACCCTTAATACTATTCCAGGTTTCAAATAGCTTCTCTTGCTTCGGGCGATTGGCCTCCTTTTCTCTTAAAGGTTCGCACTCCTTTAAAGTGTGATGGCATTCTCCTGGTAATTGTTGGTACAGTTCCGTACCTTTAGTTTTCCAAGCCAACATCTCATCGCTCACTTCCTTTATTATTTTAGCGGGATTACCCACTACTAAGCTCCGCGGTGGAATTATTGAGTCGGCCTTTACAAAAGCTAAAGCACCAATAATCGACCCGGCACCAATTGAGCTGCGATCCATAACTACCGCATTCATGCCTATTAAACAGTTTTCGCCAATATTCGCTCCGTGTATAATTGCGCCATGGCCAATATGAGCGCCTTCTTCTAAGGCAATGCTCACTCCAGGAAACATGTGAATTACGCAGTTTTCTTGCACATTAGCGCCGCGTTTAATTTCAATCTCGCCCCAATCACCGCGCACTACCGCACCTGGGCCGATATAAACATCATCGCCAATAATTACATTACCAATTATCACCGCAGTTTCATGCACGAAGGCCTTGACACTAATCACCGGCTTGAAGCCATTAAACTCGTAAATCATATTCTATTCCTTAAGAGACTTCGAAATAAGATAATTTTTATCACTTATGTAGAAGGGTATTCCAATCGTCTCTTTCGCCTCTTTCGCAAAAAGACCCAAATCCAAAAAAAACCAGCTGCCCAATTACTTGTAATAGCAATTCTTAGGTTTTCGTTTTTAATTAAAAACCCTCTATCTATCCAGACCTTGCTGCCTAATTTTTAATCGAAGTCAAGGCTGAAGTTTTGCCTGCTTAAGCTCTTTCCAAAATTACCGCATAACCTTGACCTACCCCAATACACATCGTACAAAGGGCATAGCGCTTATTGGTTTTTTGCAGCTGAATCGCGGCGGTTTGCAAGAGACGTGCGCCCGACATTCCTAAGGGATGACCTAAAGCAATCGCTCCGCCATTGGGATTAATACGGGGATCATTATCGGCCAAGCCCATTTTGCGAGTAACCGCTAAAGCTTGCGAGGCAAACGCTTCGTTTAGCTCAATGATATCCATATCGGCTAGGCTAAGACCCGCTTTTTTCAAAGCAATTTCTGAAGCGTAAACGGGACCAATGCCCATTACGCGTGGCTCTACCCCTGCAACACCCATGGAAACCATGCGTGCCAAAGGTTTCAAATTATTGTTTTTAATACCTTCTTCGGAAGCTACCAGAAGCGCCGCAGCGCCGTCGTTTAAGCCTGAAGAATTGCCCGCTGTTACCGAGCCGCCTTCCTTTTTAAAAGCGGGACGTAATTTGGCCAAGATCTCCATACTACTGCTGGGTTTGATAAACTCGTCTTTATCGAAAATCAAATCATCTTGCTTACGACGCGGAATGGCTACAGGAACAATCTCTTCCGCCAAGCGACCAGAATTCTGTGCGGCCGTGGCTTTTTGCTGCGACCAAAGCGCAAAAGCATCTTGATCTTCGCGAGAAATATTGTATTGCTCTACTAAGTTTTCGGCGGTTTCCCCCATGGCGTCGGTGCCATAAAGCTTAAACATTTTAGGGTTTACGAAACGCCAACCGAAAGAACTATCGTGCATTTTAGAATCGGTTCCGAAAGCCTTCGATGGCTTGCTCATTACATAAGGTGCACGCGTCATTTGCTCTACTCCACCAGCGATAAAAACCTCCCCGTCACCATTGCGAATCGCACGCATGGCTTGAGCTCCTGCGCTCATTCCGCTTGCGCAGAGACGGTTAACGGTTTCACCCGGAACACTGAACGGTAAGCCTGCTAATAAAGCCGACATACGTGCAATATTGCGATTGTCTTCGCCCGCTTGATTAGCGCAACCTAAAATCACATCTGCCACCGAGCTGGGGTCTAAACTGGGATTGCGTTTCAAGAGTTCGGAAATAACGAGGGCCGCCATATCATCGGCACGTACCGGTGAAAGGGTTCCTAAAAAACTTCCAATGGGAGTACGAATACCATCAACAATATATGCTTCTTTCATAGGGCCGAAATTTTGTTTCACGCCCCATTTAGGACGCCATTTTCAGGCGCGAATATCGCATATATAAAAGGAATAAAAAATTCTACTGATAGACGAAGTCGTAACCACGTAGGGTAAGACTGCGGTATTTCTTCTCATCGAATTTATACAAGGCCGAAGGTCTTCTTGCTTTCGCAGAACTGCGCACAAAATGATCGGTCTCCAACAATAGCTCGCTTTTCAAAAGCTTGCGACGGAAGTTTCGTTTATCCAAATCTCGACCTAAAGCGCATTCATATAAACGCTGGATTTGGTTCATGGTAAATTCTTTCGGTAAGAGGCTAAAGCCAATGGGGCGACGTTTCACCCGACGCTTTAAACGCTCGCGTGAATAATCTACAATTTTATTGTGATCGAAAGCTAAAGGGGGAATATCATTCACGTTCACCCATTTGTATTCCGAGCGCAATAAATCCTGACTTAAAGCTTCATTGAGTTGTAAAGTTCCATAATAAGCAACATTCACCACTCGCCCAGAAGGGTTGCGGTACACTTCTGCGAAAGCATTTAAAATTTCGATGGGCCAATCGGCACTACCAGTAATGCGACGCATTAACTCAATTGCCACATCTTCTGGGTCCTCGTTAACATGCACCACCGAAGAAGGCAGTATATGTGCACCAGCAAAGGGCTCGCCTGCTTTTTCGGCGATTAAAATTTTTAAATCGTCACCGTCAAATCCGTATAAAACCACCGAAGTGGCAATGGCAACATTAAAGTCTTCTTTGGAAAAATTTATCCTCATAGCTTTTGCAAAGATGCGTAATTTTTGACAAGCTAGATGAACTTAGTGTTAAATTTACACTAAGTATTACCAATTTTTGTCTTTAAACAAAACTGTGCCCTTAAAAGAAGCCAGTGTTTCCGCGGATTCATTGCTTATAAAAACCTGATATACACCAACCGAACGGCCCTCTTTAATCGCTTCTGCCTGAGCGAAAATACGCGTATTTGCTTGTATCGCTTTATGGTGACTGATACTGGTTTCAATGGAAAGGGCCTGCCTACCGTGACCATTGGCGGCAAAGGCTAAAGCACTGTCGGCCAGTGAGTAAGAGATTCCACCGTGGGCAATACCAAAACCATTGCACATTTCCTCGCCTACCGTCATTTCCAGCTTAGCAAATCCAGGCCTCACTTCTAACACTTTAATGCCCAACCATTGGCTAAAAGCATCACCATCATACATTTGCTGTACTATTTCGGAGGCGCTTTTCATTTTTTCGCTTTTTCTAGTTGACTGATTTCATAATCTACCACCCTTTCTACGGCAGTGATAATTACATCGAGCATTAAGTTAAAGCTCAGTTGTACTTCAGCTTTCGCTTCCGCTAGATCCGATTTTAAGACAGCGCGGGCGCGGAGGTCTTCAAATACCTTCGGACTATCGCTGAGCTCTACTTCTTCCACTTCAATCGACTCTTCGTCAATGTCCGTTTTGAGCTTAATAATTTCTTCGATTAATTGAGCGGGAACCATACCCACGGGAACGGTAGCGGCAATAAAAGCGTTAGTAAGAATTAACAGGGATTCTACCAAAGCTTCGTGCTGAGAATCGCTAAACTCCTCTTCTACATTAGTAATAAAACCCATTAAATAGGGTTGATCTTCTAAAACCTGAATTAGTAATTTGCCTTGTTCTTCGGCTGGTAAACCATCGTATTCTACGATTGCTTCGCTAATGAAATCGCGCTTTTGATTTTTCATGCTGCAAAGCTAAGGTTTTAGATAAAGGTTAATTCTGCTTTATAGATTAACCACATAGCTTTTTTGAGACTAGGCAGTCAAAAAATTGTTGGCTTTTTAATTTCTTAACGTCCTTTGTTTGCTTGATCAAAAAAGGACCAAAAAAATCAAGGCTCCAATTCCTCTCTTCAAAAACTTTCATGAAAGGCGAGCTCGGTGGGCGAGCTCATTTCAATCGCATCCCAACTCACTAAGCCTCTCATTTTATTTTTTGGCGCTCGTAATTGAGGCCGATAAACCTCCTAATATAGATTTCGTTAGAGTTGAGAGTCGGTCATTTAGTCCATCTTAAAAGCTCATCGTTTGACATTAAAGCCAGTTTTCCGATTATAACTAGCCATGCTTCTTATACTTGGCCTTTAATTCCTGAAGATGTTGATCACGCTTAAAATCTTGTGCAAGCCCGCTGTCTACTCCTTCTTGAATGGCATTTCGTAAAGCAATTACTTGACTCTCTTCGTTTTCCAAAAGACGAAGGCCAGCTCTAATTACCTCGCTAACATTTTTCATAGCGACCAGCCGAGACTTGATTCTGAACAAACTCATCGAAATAATCACCGAGAGATACAGATGTGTTCTTCATGTTTCTTGCTTTTGCTCAAATTTACCAAAACTTGGCAAATGACATTAATTGAGAGGCTTCGTTTTACCCACACTCAAGCTATCTCCCCCTTTTTCTCACCCCAAAATCCCGCATGCTTTTGCAGTTTTAAATCACTCTGTACCTTAATTTGACAAGCCAAGCGTAATTGATTCGCTTCTTTATGAGGCGGAAAATTCAAGCGCCATTTCTCACGCGCATTTAAAGGGCCTAAGTCTCCTTTGATCTCCACAGCACAAGTGCCACAGGTGCCCAAAGCTTTGCAGTTTAACCACTGGGCGGCGCCATTATGCGGACTCATATCTGCTTTCAATAAGGCCGCGCGCAAATTAGAGCCAGCTGCTACTGTAAAGGTTTTTCCCTTAAAGGAGATGTGAAAATTATCTTCTTTTTCCACTACTGCTCCGTGGCTTCCTCCGCTACTTCCCCGCCTTTAATCTTTTGGATAAAGAAGGTTTCCAGCTCTTGTAGTGTTTCGGAATTGGTATGAATATCCTTCACAATTTCACCCTTATCTAAAACCACAATGCGCTCGCAGAATTTAGCCACGTGACCTAAATCGTGACTGGAAATAAGCATGGTGATATCCGTTTCCTTATTGATTTTTTGCAATTCATCAATTAGGCGAAATTGCGTAGAGGGGTCGAGGTTGGCAAAAGGCTCATCGAGAATTAAAATGTCGGGATTACTTAAAAGCGCCCCTACAATGCCTACTTTCTTCTGGTTTCCCTTACTTAAGTCGCGGATGTACTTTTTCTTACCGCGAATCTCGCCTGCAAACAGTTCCTCGTAACCCGCTAAAGCCGCTTCTAAATCGCCCGTGCTCATATTGTGCAAGCCGGCGATAAACTGAAAATACTCATCGGGCGTGAGGTAGTCGATTAAAAAACCTTCGTCGATAAAACTACCGGTGTAAAGTTTCCAATCTTCACTTTTCGTTACGTCCACTCCTTTGCTTAAAACCTCTCCCTTATCGGCCTGAATTAAATCGAGCAGTAAACGAAAGAGCGTAGTCTTGCCCGCACCGTTATTTCCCACTAAGCCGAAGGACTTGCCCGCTTCGATTTCTAATTCGCCAATATTTAAAACTTTGGTACCGTTATAGGATTTCTCTAAGTTTTTAATGCTTAAAATGCTCATAATCAATTATTTTAATCGCGCTGACGGTAGCCCGCCGCATTAATATATTTTTTCTCCTGGAAGTTTAAAACCGTTTGCTTGATGAAGTAATTTCTCGACAAGATGCCGATCAAACCCAATGCGGCTAAGAATATCAAGCCGTAATTCCCATCCCACAATAAATCGAAAGCATAGACCATTAGCATGGGCACGACCATTAAAGGAATGATAATTAAAAACTGCGCTGCACCCGTGCCTTGGTAGTTAAAAGCACTCCCGCGACTGAGGTCAATGGGCTTTTTATTATAGGTACTCGCGAATATTAAAACCAAGGTGTTTACACCTACATTGTATATAAAACAAGCTGTATTTATATAGATGGCCTTCATGCCGAAATAGCCGTAAGGCAAGGTAAGAACATACATAACGACCGCGCTAAAGGCCAACAAATAGTATTTCGATTTATAATACTCTTCCATGTGGTAAGCGCGGGTAAGAATACCATCAAAATAAGCGCTTTCCCAGCTTACCAAAAACTGTCCGTAATTGATTAAGAAGATGCCCGTCATAAAAATCCCCACAAAGAGTAACCAGCTAATACTGTCTTTATAAATGGGATTGGTATAGAAAATTAAACCATAAGCCGAGAAGAAAAGCGTCATCCACAAAATGGTTTTGGTACGCTTGTTTCGCGTAATCAGCTTCAGCTCATTGGCCATCATTAAACCTAAAGGCCCGCGTTGCTCTAAGAAAGAAAAACGGGTGCTACTCGCCTCTTTGGCCGCGACCTTCCAACGATCGAGGTGGGTCATTTTTAGGAGAAAGCGAAAGTTCACCAAATAGATTAGAGCCATTAAGCCAAAACTTATTAATCCTAAAAGCGGATCTGCTCCCAGCGGTCCAAAAATACTTTTCGATAATTCGGTAAGGGAAAACCAATCCATAAAATCGCCCAAAAAGGCCAGCGCCACAACTAATGCCACCGCGCCAAATATTTTAACATTTACCGCTAAAACGCGCTTCACATAAATGGCTAAAAAGTGATTGGTAAAAACAAATCCCAAAAGAGCCAAAAACCATAGTACTGCATCGCTTGGCCCTTGCTCAACCGCTACTACGCGAATGGCCCAAGGCGTAATTAAAAAGAGGGGCAATAAATTAAAGAAGCTAAAAATGGAGCTCCCTAATAAGTAGTTTATCACCTTCGATTTAGCGATGGGAAGCACCAAATAATGCTGCACGGTAAGCACGGTAAGGTCTTGTAAAAAGAAGCGCATTACTAAGTCCACCAATAAATAATAGAGTACAAATCCCATGAAAATGGGAGTAAGCACAGCTGGCTCGTCAAATGCCTGATTTAGAATCTCCTTGGCGAAATAACCCAAAGCACCAAAACTCGCTAAGAAGTAAAGGGCCACAATGGTCATTAAAATCTTCACGCCCCAGCCCTGCCGAAAGAAGGAACTGCGCGTGGTTTTACGCCACTGATGCTTTAACAAAGTAATGTACATAAGCTTGTTTATTTGGTATTAGTAGGCTTTAAGCTTCAATTATTACAAAGACTTGAAAATTTATTCCAAAAACTTGGCGCCCGTTTTTGCCTTTCTGCGTAGCAAAGCGGAAGCGCGGTAACGATCCTCACGGTACTCGTCGTACAAATTATCTAAAATAGCTAAAACTTTCTTCGCTCCCCACTCATCGGCCCAAGCCAATAATCCTTTTGGGTAGTTCACCCCTTTGGTCATGGCCAGATCGATATCCTCGGCGCTGGCGATGTTTAAAAACAAAGCATCAATAGCCTCATTCATTAACATGGCCACAATGCGCTCCACTATTTTCTGGCCTAAAGCTTCGTTTTTTTTCGCTTCCGGCAGATGCGCTCCCTCGCGATAATCGTAAAAACCTCTACCGCTTTTTCTCCCCAGTAAACCTGCTTCTACTAGGCGTTTCTGACTAAAATTAGGACGGTAGCGCGGATCGAAATAAAAGGCGGTAAATACGCTCTCGCTTACTGCATAATTTACATCGTGACCAATAAAATCCATTAAGGTAAAAGGCCCCATTCTAAAACCCGCCAGCTCCTTCATGGCCCAATCGATGGTAGCAATATCAGCCACACCTTCTTCATAAATGCGCACCGCTTCGCCGTAAAAAGGACGAGCCACGCGGTTTACAATAAAGCCAGGGGTGTCTTTCGCTAATACCGAAACCTTGCCCCAAGAATCAATAATTTCCTTGGCTTTAATTAAGTTTTCGGGACTGGTGGTGATGGCGGGAATAATTTCCACCAAAGGCATTAAAGGAGCAGGATTAAAGAAATGAATTCCCAAAACTCTTTCCGACTTTTCTACCGCCGAAGCAATAGAAGCAATCGATAAAGAAGAGGTGTTAGAAGCCAAAATACAATCGTCAGAACAGATCTCTTCTAAGTTTTTAAAGAGGTTCTTTTTTATTTCTAAATTTTCAATAATCGCCTCAATCACCAAATCCGCATGCTCCAAATGATCTAAACTCGAATGGTATTCAATGCGCTTTAAAATAGCTTTCGCTTCGTCTTCCGTTATTTTTTCTTTTTCCACCAAACGGGCCATAATTTTTTCATGTCCTTTTTTTGCTTTTTCTAAAGCCACGCGGTGATTGTCGATAATAAAAACGGCATGTCCATTCTGCGCCGCTACCTGGGCAATTCCAGAGCCCATTGCTCCTGCACCAATAATTCCTACTTGCATATTTTATTTTTTAGGCTTGCGCCTGATGGGTATTTTATAATCTTACTCGCCTTTAAATTCCGGTCTGCGTTTCTCTAAAAAGGCAGCCGTACCCTCACGGTAATCGTAACTTAAACCACATTCGGTTTGATATTTATCCTCTAAAGCCAATTGATCTTCTAAATTGTTGGCAAAAGATTCGTTCAGCAGTGCTTTAGTAGCCACTAATGCTTTAGTCGGCATTTTTGCTAATTGAGCGGCAATCTTAAAGCTCTCTTCTGCGAAATTCTCCGCCGAAAAAACCTTATAAATCATGCCCAGACTTTCCGCTTCGGTAGCGCTAACTTTATCGCCCAGCATCATTAAGGCCGAAGCTTTTTGCTGACCAATTAGGCGCGGTAAAGTATAAGTGCCACCACTATCGGGAATTAAGCCAATTTTAGAAAAGGCCTGAATAAAACTGGCGCCTTCGTGGGCCACAACGATATCGCAAGCGAGGGCAATATTAGCACCTGCACCCGCCGCCACGCCGTTTACTGCTGCCACCACGGGCTTGCTTAAAGCGCGTAATTGTAAAATAATGGGATTATAATGTTCCGTCACAATTTTGGTGAGTTCGGGACCATTGGGGTCGGTGGCTTCGGCTAAATCTTGTCCCGCACAAAAAGCTTTCCCCAAACCGGTTAAATATATCGCCCGCACCGAAGAGTCTTCTTGCGCTTTACGCAGATGCGCTTGTAAATCTAAGGCCATCTCACGCACGAAAGAATTGTATTTATCGGGACGATTGAGGCTCAGGCGTAAAACACCGCCGTCTTGATGAGAGAGTATATAATCTGACATAAATTTCTTTTGGGGCTAAGTTAATAAGCTCAAGGAGATCTTAGAGTAGGCGTAGCTTTTTTCCATAAAAAAAGCCCTCCTCAAGGGCAGGGCTTTTACAGTCTTTGGGTTTTCACAAATTTAAGCGACGCTATTACTTTCTTTAACTTCTTTGGTGCCTTTAGAAAGATAAGACATTAATAAAACGCTTCCGTATAAAGTTATTCCAATTAGAGGCAGACTAAATAAAACGATGGCCCATATTATATTTGAAAAACTAATTTTTGAATCGTTCTTAGCAATTTGGTGACCCAAGGCTAAAACGGATAAAATTAAATTAGCACCAAGTAGGGTTACTAGGGTTGAGGTTTCAATCATGTATGCGAAAATCATAGCAATTAAATTGGTTTAGATAAGCAATATAGCAATTTTAAACTCGACCAAATAAGCTTCTGCTCGTTTTAATATTCCCCACTATATAACGTGAGTTTGATTTAAAATTAAGCCTCATAACACTTGTAAATAGTGGAACTGTAGAGGAGCTGACGAAACAATAGCGGCTATTAAGAGAGGGCGAATTCCTTTTTTTACCATCTTTATACCATGAGATTAATCTTACTTTTATTTCTTTTTTCGCTGCAACTAAGTGCCCAAAGGTTTAGCAAGACAGACTCTACTTTCGGCGGGGTGAATAGACCTGCTTTGGTGTTTAAAGAAAGTGGTTTTATAGTGGCCGATGAGGATCGGGACTCATTAGGGCTTCTGCAAGTCGGGCTTTTTGATAGCATTGGGCAGAAAGTATATCATAAATCTTATGATTATGCTAATTCTTATGATTCAGTTAATAGGGTAAATACATGTTTTAAATGCCTGATTTCCAAAGGTATTAACTATTATTTTGCTCAGATAGATTTTCTAAGAGCTGATTCTGGCTTTGTGAGGTTTACTAAGTTTAATCAAAACCTCGACACAATTTACACTAGAAAACACCTAGAATTTCAAGGAACCCTTCCTTATATCAGAGACATTAAATTTGACACGGACTCGACATTCGTTGTATCTGGTGATTTATGGAGATTAACAAATAGAAATAAATACGATCTCTGGGTGGCCAAGTTTGATACGGCGTTCAATCCCATTTGGGAATTTCGGCTACTTGATACCATACCAAGCTTGAACGGTGGTTATTATGGCTATGATTTAGTGCTCGATCAATATGGTTCTTGCTTGGTTTCAGGAAGAGCGACCCATTATGATGTTCCTAGCAGGTTAAATATAGATCATTCCTTTGCGGCTCGATTAGATTTACAAACGGGTCAATTAAAATGGTTTCATCCTTTTAATGAAGATTTAGGCAGTCAAAATATTGCTGCTTTAGATAATGGAGACGGCAGCTATAGTTTTGCGCGGATGGAGATCCTATCTTTTATTGCGAACAGTTATTACCCTGCTTATACCCAGATACGATTAGGTCGCATTGATACATCAGGTAAGGTTATTTACGATACTATCACGGGGCCTAAATTCCCTTACTTCCGTTTTCAAGATTTGATAAGCACCCAAGACGGTAATTTTTATGTGGCCGGAGATGTACAAGTTAGACCCGGTAAATTTCCGGTGACAGCCTACAAATTCACTCCCGATGGTGACAGTATTTGGATGCGCTCCTATTATCACTTGAATGATTCTGCTGATTATAATCATATTTGGGCCTTCCAAGAAGCTCCAGACTCAGGCTTTTTGCATCTGGGTAAGTTAGTTGATTGGGATAATGACATTGCCCCAGTGCGTATTCAGCATTTCTACATGCTTAAAACCGATTCTTATGGTTGCCTACAACAAGGTTGTCAAAATATAGGTTTGGAAGAAGTAGGGCCTTTACAGGCGGAATTGCGGGTTTATCCAAACCCTACTACTGGTGTTTTGCATTTAGAATCGGATCTCGAACAGGAGATCAAATATGTACTCTACAATTCCTTAGGTCAAGCCATTCGAGAAGGTAGTTTCAAGGCTAGTAAAACCTTAAACATTACAGATTTAAATCAGGGCGTGTACATTCTACAAACTAGGAGCGGCGGCAGAAATTACCGTTCTCAGAAAATCTGGTTGCAGTATTAAATTGTTCCTAGCTAAAAGTCACCTATTTCGACAAGCCTTCGGGAAAAGCGAAAGAGTCTTAAAACAAAGTTGTCCGATTGGACTACTTTTGTATCTTTGTTAAATGAACAAAAAGCGAAAACTCTATTTTTATAAGAAGTATTTCGAAGAGTTCTATAGCCAGCAAAACGAAAAGGTTAAAAAGAAAATTCTTTGGACACTGAGAATAATGGAAGAGCTTGAACAGATTCCTGAGAACTATCTAAAGTTTATCCAAAACTCTTCCGGTCTTTATGAAATTAGAGTTCAAGTTGGTAATAACATTTTCAGAATTTTCTGCTTTTTCGACCTTGACAATTTAGTTGTAATCGGAAATGGTTTTCAGAAAAAAACCCAAAAGACACCTAAGCAGCAAATTAAAAAGGCTGAACAAATAAAAACGGACTACTATGACAGCAAAAAATAAAAACCTAAAAAGCCTTGACCAATTCATTGATGAACAAATTGGCGATAAGGGAACTATTGAAAGAGATAGTTTTGAAAATGATTATGACTCTTTTAAGCTTGGTGTGCTAATTCAACAAGCAAGGGAACAAAAAGGATTAACCCAACAACAACTTGCAGAACTTGCTGGTACAAACAAGTCGTATATATCCAAAGTAGAACGAAACCTTAAGGACATAAGGTTCTCTACACTACAAAGAATTATAAATGAAGGGCTCGGCGGACATTTAAACATCTCTATTAAACTAGATTAAGCAGATGGTCAAGGAGTTATAAACGTGAATTCGACGGAAAATTAAAGCTTAGATCACTTAAAAATAGTCGGCTAATTGAGGATCCACGGAAAGAATAGCGGCTATCAAGAGAGGCCGCCCCATTTTATGCCCATCTTTATACCATGCGATTAATCTTAATTTATTTCTTTTTTAGCTGGTAAATGGTTAGTCTTTTATCTCCAGATTTAGAAAATAAATTCTTTTCAATTCCCATTTTCAGGTCTCGACTAGCTGAAGCGCTACTTAAATGCCTGAAGACCTCCATATAGTCCTTTCTGGTAAATGAAACCTTGTTGAGGGAGCAAAAATGAAATAATCGATCTTCCTGCGACATATTCACAGAAACGGAATTTCCTATTAACTCCGCCAGAGTATCATTAACAACCGAAAGCATATATTCAATGAACAAGGTCGAGTTTCCTGTTTTGTCACAGATAGATAACACTTTGTAATAGTCTTCCTGCGATTTTGATATTAATGTTTCAAAAGGCAAGTATTGAAAAACAGGATATTGAGACATTAAAATTATTGTTTGCCACAATCGTCCCATTCTTCCGTTTCCGTCTTTGAAGGGATGAATAAATTCCATTTCATAATGAAAAACGCAACTTTTTATTAAAATAATTTCCTCGTCACTTTTGAGGTAAGCGAATAAGTCTTTCATCAAATACTGAACATTCTTAGCAGATGGAGCGAAGTGTTCAACTTTGGAACCTTTTAAAATGCCCACCCCTTCCTTGCGAAAGGCTCCAGGATGATCGATTAAGCCTTCCATCAGTGTCTGGTGCGCCTCTAAAAAGGAATGAACGGAATCAAATTTATAGGCCCTAATATTCTCATAAACCTGTAAGGCATTTTGCACTTCCTGGATGTCTTTTGTAGGCCCTATAACCCTTTTGTCCTCCAGTATAGCAGTTATTTGCTGCTCAGTTAAAGTATTGCCTTCAATCTGCAAAGAAGAGTGTATCGTTTTAATTTGGTTCTGCTTCCGAAGGCTAGGAGATGATTTTATTAAGAATGAGGCATTTACTTCTCCAATTTTTTCGGAGATACTAGTTAGTAATCCTAAAATCTTGCTGTTAATTTCATAAGGAGGCCGCATAGCTATAGTATCATTTGATAGTATCAAAGCTAGGGCTTTCTATGGAATTAAGGACTTTTTGGTCTCAATACTCAGATCTAATAGCGCAGCGGTCTACTATCTCCATCAAGGCTTCTTCACAAACTTTATACTCCCCCAGCCCGCGTCATTTGCTATCAGACTATAAACACCAGCGGGCCAATGGGCTAAAGACAATTTAAAGCTTGACTCCTTTAGTTCACCCTGCCATACTTTTTGCCCTCTGCTATCGAAAATACTGAGCGACAAAGGCTCGCTTAGACTACGGCTCGTTTCTATGTTGAGATAATTCTGCGTAGGGTTAGGATACACTTTTAAGAATGTTTCTGCGCGATTTTCTATCTGCCCTAAGGGATCCCAAAGCCCTTGATAAACGCTAATATTATCGAGGTATAAATTATTACCGTTGCGATTAACGCCTCTAAAAAGCAGTATTATTTCTTGCCCGGCATAGGCACTTAAATCGACCGTATCGCGCAGCCAGTCTGCTCGACTGTTCGGGCTGAAGTTCCCGCCATTAGTACTAACCGTTGCTAAACTAATACCTGCCTTTTGGTAAACTTGGCTATAGCTTTGGCCACAATCTGTAGATACTAATACGTGTAAACTGTCTTGCAAGGAGCTAATACTTCCCCTGGCTTCATAGGCATAATCAAAGGCTAAGGTGGCCTTGGTATTTGCACTTAAGCTTAAGCGAGCGCTGTATAAATCATCGTATTGACTTTCGCGGGGCAGGTAGTCACTAAAGTAGATGGCTCTAGCACTAGTGTTGCCGGGCCAGCCCTTAACGCTAGCGGTATCCCAGCCCAAGCCGCCATCGGGATTATACGTATTCCAAACGCTCAAGCTAGCTTCAAAATCTTCCGTAAAGGCCAGGTTGGCTTCTTTAATTCGCTCCTGGCGGATGTAATAGTTGTTGTTAATACTATCGTACTCGGTAAAGCTAGTGCTAGCATGAAACTGCCACACATGATAGCCTTTGGGAATACTCAGCGGAGTGGATAAATAGACCAAAGCCGTGTCACCAAAAGCTTGTAGTTTACTGGTATTAAGCTGCTGACTATGCACCAAGACGCCATCGCGGTAAACGCTAATGTTTATAGCATTAATTGCCTGAAGGCCTTTATTGGTAAAATTAAGTTGAGGCCTAAAGCTGGTATCGCAAGAAAAGGGCTCACTGGCTGGCGCTAGCACGGAGCTCAACTCTAAATCGTAATCAATTTGTTGCGGATCTACGGGAGTGTAAGTTTGACTTAAAAGGGTAAATGCGGCATCAACATCTATCAGCCCACGACCAAAAGTATTGTCTTCACCGGCTGGACCCATATCTATAGCCGAAAAATAAAGAGCTTCCATCAGATCTTTACCACTAAGCTGGGGAAAGGCTTCTTTTAAAAGTAAAATCGCCCCCGAAACATGCGGAGAAGCCATGCTGGTTCCCGAAATAACATTATAGCCATCGGCTCCCCAAGCGGAACGAACGTTTTGTCCGGGAACCACCACTTCGGGGTGAATACTTAAAGGCCCATTCCCAGGGCACTGACTGGGTCCACGCGTAGAAAAACCACTGATCGGGTAAGGGAAACTTTGATTGCCATCGATACTACCTACACAAAAGGTGTTTACCAAATTAGTGTTGATGCGTTGCGGGGCATTGAGGCCCACATTATTAGGACCTGTATTTCCCCCCGAAAACACATTGGCTATCCCGGCCGCTTCAATGGTGTTCATTAAGCGGGGCACAAAACCACCACACTGAGCGGTATCGATAATATCGCGCCAGCGCCAGCTATTGTTAATTACATCGGGTATATCGTGAATGGTATTGGTATCTCCATCGGGATTGAGCGCCCATTCGAAGCCAGCAATTAAGAAAGCTTGTGGGGGCAAAGCTGCCGCGGTACTGGCATTAATTAAATCGTTCGCCAGCCAATACGACCCGAAAGCCACACCAATCGTATCTGCCGTAGCGGTATCCAAACCAGCAGCGGTACCTAAAACATGGGTGCCATGACTACTTAAAGCCCCCGAAGGTGTGGGCGAGAATAATCCAAACCAGGAGGCATTAGCGGGTGACCTAAGACCCATATAACGATCTTTGAAGCTGGGATGCTCGTCCCAAATCCCCGAATCGAAAATATACACTTTACGTCCCCGACCGGTATAACCACGCGCCCACATGGCTGGGGCATTAATCGCGATTAAACCTGGCTCTACGCCTGACAACGTCGTTTTGTTGCTTTTAAAATTGCTGTTTATTTCTACTGGGGCATCTAGCGTAAGCTCGCCTTTTGACCATTTAATTTGCTGTACCGCGGGCAATTGGGCTAGGTCTAAAATTAAAGATCCGGGTAATTGCGCCACCCAGGCATTGAGTATGTAAAAACTGCGGTATTGACTTGCAGGGATCTGCGCTTTAGCCAACAGATTTAAAGCTTCTTTTTGACTGCTTGCTGCTTGACGGCCTAAAAGGCGGTTTAATATTTGGCTGCGTTGCGGCGCGCTTAACTGCCTTTGATCGAAAGATAAAGCAAGCGAATCGAGGTTTAAAGGACTGTAGAATTCTATGAAAACAGGCTGAATCGCTTCCGGGTTCTCTCTTATGGCCTTTTCTAAACTAGGACTGATTTGAGCAAAGGCCGCGATACTAAATAAAATAAAGCAAGCGAGAAGAAAAAGACTTTTAATGGAGGGCATAATCTTATTTTGAGTGCTTGAAAGTAAACATTAAGCGTAATATGATCTAATGTAAAGTTGGGTTGTTTTTTCTTGCGCTTGGAAAAGGGGGGTTATACCCTGTTCAGAGCAGCTATTGAATATTTAAGGTTCATCTCAAAACAGATAAATCATTTTCCATTCAAAGACGAGACTATACTAGTATTGTAGTACCCAGCCTCAATACTCACTACCAATAGCGCAGCGGCCTTAATACAAGTCTACTTAGTCGCGATAAATCGCGCCTCTACCCGAAATAGAATTGAATAACAATTGGATTTTCCGACCCAGCGACCCAGCGATAAATAGCAGGGCCCTAGAGCAATAGTATTCATTTTGGAGAATAAGGTCTTCACCTATTCGCCAACCCAGTTGCAATACTGTTTAACTGCCTTCCATTCAAAAACGAAACTATCCAAGCATTGCAGTACCCAATCTCACTACTCACTACTCATAGCGCAGCGGTCTTCATACTAACTCACAAACACTTGAAATAATCGAAAGGCTCTTTACAGTCGTGGCATTTATACAGAGATTTACAAGCGGTGGAACCAAACTGACTAATTAATTCGGTATCGCGTGATTTACAATGCGGGCAAGTGACTTTTTTGGCTTCACCGAATAATACGGACTTATCGGCCGAACTTCCCTCGGGGGGGGCAATGCCGTATTCCTGCAATTTCTGCTTACCTTTTTCGGTCATCCAGTCGGTGGTCCAAGCAGGCGAAAGCACCATTTTAACTTGAGCGCCTTCAATGCCTTCTTGCTTCAGCTTTTCGAGGATATTGGCTTCAATTTCATTCATAGCCGGACAGCCAGAATAGGTAGGCGTTATGCTAATACGCCAGTGTTTATACAGATATTCCACTGCGCGAACTACGCCTAAATCTACTACCGTTAAAACGGGGATTTCAGGATCTGAGACCTCTTCTAACCACTGCCAAATTTGCTCTTCCTGCTGCACGATCTCAATTTTTTAATTTACCATTTCGCCTCGGGGTGCATACGGGGAATATGTTGCATTTCGGCTAAAATAAAACCGAGGTATTCGGTGTGATCGCCTTGCTTACCGCCGCTTTGCATCCACTCGCCGCTGGGCTTTTCCAGTTTGGCCAAATCTAAGATTTGATCTACTTTTTCATGCCAGCGCTCTTTAATAGCGTTAAGATCCGCTCCAATGCCAGCTTGTAGCATCGCTTCGTCAACCGCGTCTGGAGTAAACATTTCGCCGCTCCACTCCCATAATTCGTTTAGGGAATTTTGCACACGTGTATGACTTTCTTCGGTACCATCGCCTAAGCGAATTAACCATTCAGCGCTCCATTGCGCGTGGTAACTAATCTCTTTAATGGCTTTTTGGGCTACCGAACGGATGGTTTCATCTTTACTTTGTAGTAAGTCGGTATAGAGAAAGTAGTTGAAGGTGTCGAATAAAAACTGGCGACAAATGGTTTTACCCCAATCGCCATTTTCTAATTCTAATAGTAAGAGGTTGTGGTATTCGAAGACATCGCGGAAAAAAGCCACTTTGTCTTCGGTAAAACCTTCCCCCTGCTGCTCGGCGGCATAGTTGAGTAACATACGGGCCTGACCTAAATGATCTAGCGCAATATTAGAAAGGGCGATATCTTGCTCTAAGATGGGTCCATGTCCACACCATTCGGCCAAACGCTGACCTAAAATGAGAGCATTGTCGCCTAATCTTAAAGTATATTCTAGTAATTCTTTGTTCACAATTCTGATTTCAACAATTAAGCAATTCCGAAATTTAAAGCCTACATGTGGCCGATTTCATCAGGAATTTCATAAAACGTAGGATGACGGTACACTTTGTCATCGGCGGGCGTAAACAAAGGCTCGCTTTCGTCGGGACTGGAGGCGGTAACGGCATCTGAAGGGATTACCCAAATACTAATGCCCTCACTGCGACGTGTATATACATCACGGGCGTTTTTAATGGCCATTTCGGCATCAGGAGCGTGCAAGCTACCCACGTGTTTGTGGCTTAAACCGTTTCGAGAGCGAATAAATACCTCCCAAATTTTCCAGTTATCCTTAGTTGACATGCTATTGTTTTCTTTATTAGTTCTAGGTTAGTTTGGCGAGCAAGTTTTAAGCGGCGTGTGTTTCATTCTTCTTACGAGCGGCCTGCTTTTCTGCGTAAGCGTTTGCTGCCTCGCGTACCCAAGCTCCTTCATCATGTGCCTTATTACGAGCCTCTAAACGTTGCTTATTGCACTTGCCGTTTCCTTTAATAACGTTGTAAAATTCCTCCCAATCGATTTCACCGTAGTTATAATGACCAGTTTCCTCATTCCATTTTAAATCAGGATCGGGAATGGTTAAACCAAGGTATTCTGCTTGGGGAACGGTTTTATCGATAAACTCTTGACGAAGCTCATCGTTACTTTTGCGCTTAATTTTCCACTTCATGCTTTGTGCAGAATTGGGCGAATTATCATCGCTTGGACCAAACATCATTATCGAAGGCCACCACCAGCGGTTTAAGGCATCTTGCGCAAGCTTTTTCTGAGCGGGTGTTCCTTTGGCTAAAGTCATGGTAATTTCATAACCTTGGCGTTGGTGGAAACTTTCTTCTTTACAAATACGCACCATGGCACGGGCATAAGGACCGTAAGAAGTGCGACATAGCATCACTTGATTAGCAATGGCCGCTCCGTCTACCAACCAACCAATAGCGCCCATATCGGCCCAAGTGGGAGTAGGATAGTTAAAAATCGAGCTGTATTTTGCTTTGCCACTTAAAAGGTCCGCTACCAAATCTTGGCGATCTGCACCAAGGGTTTCGGCGGCACTGTAAAGATAAAGACCATGACCGGCCTCATCTTGTACCTTAGCTAGCAGGGCGATTTTGCGTCGCAGAGAGGGAGCACGAGTAATCCAATTCGCTTCAGGTAGCATCCCTACCACCTCAGAATGAGCGTGTTGGGAAATTTGACGAATTAGAGTTTTGCGATATTTCTCAGGCATCCAATCCTTAGGCTCAACTTTATTTTCTCCGTCTACATAGTTCTGGAAGCGATCTTCCAAATTCATTTCTTTCGTCATAGTGTATTTCTTTAAGAGGTGGTTACAAAGATATAATCTAAAAGATAAACTTAAAGCCTTTGCAAATTGTTCCTAAAAGATTGAGAACTTACATTTGTAGCCTTATATAGAATTATGTTAAACTTTTTCAAAAAATCGAAAAACAGCGCTAAAGACCTTTTCACCAATGAAAAGAAAGCTGGTCGACCTAAATTTCACTCGCTTAAGGTAAGTGATATTCGCAGAGAAACGGCCGATTGTGTATCGGTTGCTTTTTATGTGCCCGCTGAACTGAGCGAAGAATACCGTTTTAGCCCGGGTCAATACCTCACTTTAGAAACTGAAATTGCCGGCGAAAAAGTTCGTCGCTCCTACTCGCTTTGCTCCAGTCCTTTCGACGGAGAATTAAGAGTAGCCATTAAACAAGTAGAAGGCGGAAAATTCTCTACTTGGGCTAATTCTGATTTAACTGTGGGCAGCGAAATGCAAGTGATGAGTCCAGACGGAAAATTCACCGCAAAAATTGATGGCACTCAAAAACATAATTATGTTGCCTTTGCGGCAGGATCTGGTATCACGCCCATTTACAGCATTCTAAAATCAGTTTTAGAGGAAGAACCTAATAGTTCTTTTACCTTGTTTTACGGGAATAAAACTTCCAAGTCGGTAATTTTTAAGGAGCAGATTGAAGCCCTTAAAAACACTTATATGAACCGCCTAGAAGTGCATCACGTTTTAAGCCGCGAAGACCAAGGGTCGGATCTATTAAAAGGAAGAATTGACGCTCTTAAGTGCAGTGATTTCTCCGAGCGCTTCTTTGATATTAAAGAAGTGAGTGGCTATTTCCTTTGCGGGCCTGAAGCGATGATTAACGGCGTAAGTGCCAAATTACAGGACTTAGGCGCAGAGAAATCAACCATACACTTTGAACTATTTACTTCACCCACCGATGCTTTAGCAGGAAAAACTAAGGTTGAAAAGAAATCAACCGGTTCTAAAGTAGATAGTAAGCTTACCGTTATTTTAGATGGTGACGAAACCCATTTCGACCTCAACGCCGATGGCGATTCTGTTTTAGATGCGGCCTTAGACGCTGGTGCTGATGTGCCCTACGCTTGTAAAGGAGCAGTTTGTTGTACTTGCCGCGCTAAAGTTTTAGAAGGCGAAGTGGAAATGGATATGAACTACGCCCTTGAAGACGATGAGGTGGCAGACGGCTATGTACTTACTTGCCAAAGTCACCCGCGCAGCGAAAAGGTGGTTATAAGTTTTGACGATTAATTGAAAAGCCCTTCGGGGCTTTTTTTATGGTTTGGGTAGAAGTAAATTAGATTCTGAAACCAATCTGTCCGTCGAAGGTAAAACCTCCATCAATATCGTCATGCAATCTCACTACTCTGTACTCAAATCTCATTACTATTCCAGCGGTCTCAATAGAATATAAACCGAGAATCCGCAGCTGCCGCAGCTTGG
>TARA_R110001592_G_scaffold165883_2_pt1 | contig 31572 bp, 25 predicted proteins | sample TARA_R110001592 | Tara Oceans TARA_R110001592 (sample SAMEA4398387) | marine metagenome | biome: Polar Biome; feature: [SRF] surface water layer (ENVO:00010504); material: water (ENVO:00002006), including particulate matter (ENVO:01000060) such as... | depth 5 m | reverse complement strand
AACCCGAACTCTCATAACCCTGGATCAACTTTTGGGGGCATTCCAGCATGGCGATGTTACCCAGGTGGCAAATGCTGGCGGTAGAATGTCCGGCCTCAACGGGTTCGATGGGATCTTTCCGCGACTTGACGGAGTCAATGAAGTTCTGGTAATGATTCTCGCTGACGGGCAGGTGAATCTCATCGGCTGTGATTACTGAATTCTTGATGGCATCTGAGGATGCTTCTACCTCGCGCATATTGTTGACACTGAATTGAACCCAGCCTTCGGTGCCCTCGATGCGGGCTCCAAACCCGGGTTCCTGTGTACGACAAATAAACTCGATACCGTTGGCGTAGCGTGCGCGGAAGTCGGTTTTCATCGCAGTGGTGTATAGATGCCCTTTGGGCGGCCAAACGACCCCTGGTTGATTCTCGAATTCCACCGGGCCAGTGCCGTCCATATCCAGCGCCCACTGGATGATATCGGTTGAATGAGCACCGGTGTTGGTTACCTGTCCCCCTGAATAATCGAGATGGAAACGGAAACGGTAGAAGCAGCGATCGCTGTGATAGGGGGCCATCGGTGCGGGGCCTAACCACATGTTATAATCAAATCCAGCGGGTACTGGCATTTCCTTCCAACCTGGGCCCGGTCCTGCACCGCTGCTATTAATAATAGAAACCACACGTTTGACCTCGCCGATTCGACCATTGCGTACCAGTTCACACATACGGCGCACTACTTTATTCGAGCGATACTGAGAGCCGGTCTGTAAAATACGATTGTGCTTGCGAACTGCTTTGATCATCTGCTGACCATCGTGAACGGTGAGTGACATGGGTTTCTGGCAATAGACGTCTTTGCCGGCTTCACAGGATTTTACAGTCGCCAAAGCATGCCAATGATCGGGCAAAGTGATCATGACGGCATCGATGTCTTCGCGTGCCAGAACATCGCGAAAGTCGCTGTAGGCATCACATCCCTGGTACTTCCCCGAACGCGCCTTTTTGGCATAGTGCTCATTCACTTTTTTCTGAGCGGGGTCGCGTCCCAGAAAATGTTCTTTACGAGCATATCCACCACTGGCTTTGTTGACGTCGCAGACGGCAACCACCTGAGCATCAGCGAGCCGCAACATACCAGGCAAGTCGGCACGACTCTGATTTCCACAACCAATCTGGGCAATGTTGATGCGGTTACTGGGGGCATTCGAACCAAAGACAGAACTGGGAACGATGGTCGGCACCATAAAAGCAGTACTGGCGGTTGCAATGAAGTCACGTCGCGTCAGCTTGCTGCTCTTATTCTCAGGGGGGAGAATTTTATTTTGCATATCGGAGTACTCTCTTAGAGATTGAGTTTGGAGCCGGTCAATGTTTGGTCTCTACACTAAATTAGTTGCCATTTTAACCGTGTTATTTTAAGCATTGTTAATGATATCAATAGTTTGCCCTCGCCGACAGTTTTTATCCGAGTTTCCCCAGATGGATTGAACCTGGAACTGATCCAGACTGGAAACCTTTTCGATAATAATAAAAATACATCCCGATGAACCACGCGTCAGTCAACATGGCAGATCGTCACGATGTCCCGGTCCCGGAGGACCTGCTTAATGAGGCAGTACTGTGCTTCGGGGATGAGCTTCGTATAAAAGACGTTTTTAAAGTTAGGATCACTCGGTTAAATAGAACTTTTAAATAGTACTTTTGGAATTCTTCAAAAAGCTACCAGCTATAATTCCAGGGATTAAATCATGGCAGGTGAAGGTATCGTCAAATTCTTTCGACAAAGAAACGCAGTGCATTATCGCCGTCCGAAATAACCCTTCCACGGGCAAGCGAAGCGTGGCAACAAGAACGATGGAGATTCATGCCGTGATTGCTTTAGGGGGAGGCACATTGTTATAATAACAGTCTATTTCGAGCCTAGATCGGTTCCAGGCTCAAGCCATCTGGGAATTGTCTGTGCTCAAATAGAATCATCTATTGACTCTATCAGCTCAAGCGAAGACGCCTCCGGAGTTTCCGGAACGGGATAAAACGATATGGCGGGCAAACCATGCAGCGGACCGGTGAATCGTCGGGAATTCATGCGAATTGGTTCCTTATGCCTGGGCGGGTTATCGCTCTCTCAATTGCTGTCGTTGCGTAGTCAGGCAGCCCAGCCTCGCCAGGACACCTCAGTGATCCTCCTGTTTCTGCATGGCGGCCCTTCACAACTGGAGACTTACGACCTCAAACCGGAAGCTCCCTCGGACTATCGCTCTCTCTTCAATCCGATCTCGACCAATGTGCCAGGTATGGATATCTGCGAACTCTTCCCCCGGCAGGCCAAAATTGCCGATAAGTTCTCTCTGGTTCGATCCTTACACCATGATGTGGGAATCCACAGCGATGGTGGCATCATCGTGCTTACAGGCAAGCGTCCTTCCAAGCTTGACCCTACGTCTGGATCAAAAAGCGAACATCCTGATTTTGGTTCCGTCACCAGCGTAATGCGAGGCTTATCGGACAAAGGGACGCCCCCCTATGTCTCGATTCCCTCAAAGTTTTATATGGTACAACCGACTTACCTCGGCATGCAGCATGGCCCCTTTGAATCTACCGAACCCTCGTCTGCAAATTATCGCCCCCCATCCCTGAAACTGCAGGCCGGTCTGGATGGCCAGCATCTGTTCGAACGTCGGCAGTTATTAAGACAGTTCGACCGTCTGCGGAACGACCTGGATCTCAACGGTGACCTGGAAGGCAACGACAAATTCCGCGATCTGGCTTTTCAAATGCTGACCAGCCCCGATGCAGCCAGCTCATTTGAAATCGACCGGGAACCGGACAGTCTGCGTGATCGCTATGGCCGTAACATGTGGGGACAGGGGTGCCTGCTGGCCCGCCGACTGGCGGAAGCCGGTTGTGGCGTTGTCTCCCTGTTCTTCAATACTCCCAAGACTGGTCAGGAATTTACGAACTGGGATGATCATGTTTTAAACGCAGGACGTCCCGGACATTTTGCGAAGTATATGAAAGTCCGTCTGCCGTATATGGACCAGGCACTGGCTTCACTGATTGAAGACATTCATGAACGAAATCTGGAGAAAAAAATCATGGTGGTAGCAGTCGGCGAATTCGGCCGCACACCCCGACTCTCATCCAATAACTCGGGAACCGGTCGTAACCACTGGCCCCAGGCTTACACTGCACTCTTCTCTGGTGGCAATCTTAAAATGGGGCAGGTCGTCGGTGCCACCAACTCCAAAGCAGAGTACCCGACACACTCACCCTACACGCCACAGGATATGTTGGCTACCATCTACCAGCACCTGGGCATTGATTTTACCCAGTCCCTGGTGGACCACCAGGGGCGACCGATTCCCATTCTACCGCATGGGAAACCAATCGGCGAATTGATCTGAGTTTATTAAGACTTCCTCTGATTGAAGCGACTACTTCATTGATATCAGTTGAATAGAGCAAGAAGAATTGCTCAACGGTGAGAACTTCAGTACCTTAATGGGATCGAAACTGTTTTACTCGGTCGTTAGATCGCAGGGTGAAGCAAGTGAGTAGAAATACCGAGATGAAAGCAGATCTCTAAATTACCGCGGAAGTCAACCGAAGAGATTCCTGTATAAGGGAAAGAGCGTCTGGAATTTATTTTTAATTTCGCCTAGATTGATATCATCATCGTTGGATTTGATGCCGGATTCTTCGTAACAGATCTTTTCATTCGCTATCAAGTCTTCGAGACCATGATAAAACGTAATAAACTCGTTACTCAGTACATTACATCGAAGGGACATCTCAATTTGCAAGTTCTCATCCTCGACCAACTGTGCAAGACCATCGTTGAAAGCATTTAGTAACCAAGCTAATTCGAATCCCTCGAAGAATTCCGCAGGAGCCAATACTACGAGATTAATCTTGCTCACTCCTCTCAAGTATTTTTGCTGTTCAGCATCTTTAATCAGCGAATTTTGCCGGGCCATCAAAAAAGCCAGTCCGTATTCAAGTATTTCTATTGCCGCAAATAGAGGATGGTTAGCCCCCCCGGCATCCCTTGCATACTTAAGTTCAATAAACTCACATTCCGACTCGCTGAGTCTTCGAGCTATATCAATTGCTCTCTTACTTTCAATGGCCCATGTGAATCCACTGCAAACAGGGACCTGATTCACCCAGTCATCATCCAATATAGACGCAGCGAGTTTTTCAAGCCGCTTTTCGCCATAGTTATGAGCTTGCATCTTTAGTTGCTTTGACCATCGATAGTTCGAATTTTGCGGTGGTCTAGGGCCATTATTCAATGCACTCAGGTGGTTATTTTGGATCTGTTGAAATGCTTCTGTGATCGGTGGTGACTTTTTAGGAGTACCATTGTTACAGATCTCTCTTGCTATCTCTAATGTACCGTAGTTGGGAAGGACTTTCGGATTATCTAACTGTCCAGAGTCCAACCCAAGCCATTCGTAAAAGAGGCGGTCGACTCCGTATAGTGTTCCGTGATTTATTATGTTGTCCCTGTCGTTAGTTTCTTCAAAGTCCTGTAGCTCTGACCCAAGTGTATCAGAACGACTCTTATACCCAGGCATTTTCTTGATTTTCTCTTCAATCATCTGTTCTATTTCTGTGCGGGTGATACCAATCGGTTCAAGAATTCTAGTTGCTTCATCCAAGGCTCGCCTGAGTGCTTCTTGTTGATCCACGAAATCACGATTCGCTAAGAACTGACGGAATCCATACTTCTTCATATAAAAGTGTGCATCGAGCAAAGGGGGGTTGGATGGAGAGTCAACAGGACCAGAGCTAGCCAGTGTCTCTTCAACGTTAGCACCGAGCTTTTCCCCCTGACTGGGACCATCGTCGCAGATTGTTTTTTTGGCGATCCCATGATGAAATTTAATCTCTGGGGAACGGACAGCCACTCTATTCACACTAATACAATTATCAGAGAATTCGAGCTTGATTATTTCAGCAGCTTTCCAAGACAAAACAAAAGTATGTTTAAACCTCGTCCAGGGAATCACAACTATAAATTCATTTGAGACCTTTGCTGTCGCTAACACATCCGCACCAGGAAGCACGAACCTTAACCCTTCAGGCAAACCGTAAATCATGACTGAAGCACGCTCCTTCTCAGCTTTTTTTCTCGGAAATGCCACTTTCAATTGCATCACAGCCTGTTTTAATTCCTTACCAAGAATTTCGCAGCTGATTGGGGAGATTGTTTCCGGCTGAGATTCTTTTTTCGTTTTTCCCATGTTTTTAGCCTAATCTTTGCTTATCGATTCCTAAATAGTGATGGTGGAATTGATGTTTCATGCCAAGACTGTGGTAACTTGGCCCAGGATTTAATAGTTCTTCAAATTTAATAGTTCATCATCCAATCCATAGCGAAGCACCTCTATCCGGTCGCTGTGTTGGAAGATAAGGTCACCGGTTATTAAGGGAAACTGAAATGGGAAGAATGCAGGATTGTTCAAAAGCAGCCCCAATGCCCCCCTGGCCTCCGGGGTGGCCAGGAGTGCGGACTCGAACATCAGAATGGCCAGGTTTGGCTCGGCAATGCTTACCGGAGCGGCTTTCTCATAGCAGCCTGTGGCCTCGGAATCCCTCAGGGCTCCCCAAGCGACAAAGGAACGGATGACGAACCTGGCATAGCGGCTCACGGTCTGCCGGTCACCATACTGTTCCTTCAGTCGGTTGATGATCTGCGTCTGTGTCACCTGATCCTGCAAGGCCAGCAGACGGCCAGTCTGCCGCGCTACATTGAACCAGAACGGATAGACCGCCGAGATCATCCCCCAGTGAACCGCCAGGGCCATGGACGGGTTGTCCCGCAGAAACCCCAATGAGGCATCCCGGAATGGAATCAACTCGGGATCAGGAGAGCCCCAGATCTTCATCAGGTTGTTGACGGCAAAGGTCCGGGTCTGATTACTTCGTTTGCCCTCGGAGTCGTTGCCTTTCCTATCCGCGAGGAACTCATGCAGCTCCTGGCGGATGGTTTTGGCGTCGAACCCAGCCAGCAGCAGATTGGCTGTTTTCTGCATCCACTCGAAACGTATTGCCTGCTTGATGCCAATGACTTCATGTCTCTTGCCCATCACCGTGTTCTCCTTTCAAACTTCACAAGGGGCACGATGACTTCTTCGATGGCTATACCGCCGTGACCTACGATGACATCTCCCGGGGTCACAAACGCGTCGTGGCCACCGGCCACAAGGGGGAAATAATCTGCTGGCAATCCAACCGGCTGCCACTCGTGGGCAAACTGGAAAGCCCCAGCCACCTGAGCGCGGAGTTCCGGCGTGGGATAGACACGAACACGTTCGCCGCGAGTTTCGGCAATCACACCTTCAGACGGGCGGCCTTTGCCTTCGCATTGGATGTTGCCGTGATCGGCCGTCAGCCAGACCTCATAGCCGTAATCCAATAGTTGGCCGACCATCGCAGAAAGAAATCCTGCATGGCACCACTGCTTGATCTGGTTGTGCATCCCGGCCGAGCCGAGTTGCATGCCGTGCATGATCTTGTCCACCTTATCCACGACCAACCCCACCACCTTGGTCTTCCCGGGGTGGATTGCGGAGTCGAGGACGTCCGCAGCATCGCCGTCGCCAAGACCTCGCTGGTAAGCGACATCCAGCCGGGACAGACCATGGCCTTCCCAGAACTGCTTCCAGAGTTTCTCTTCGCTGTTGGTCGAATTGATAGATGACGGGAAATAGAGCGGCGGCTTGCCCGAGAAGATCGATTGCCGCGATACCGAGGTCAGCGTCGGAATCCAGGCGAAGGCCGCGGATTCGCGCATGACCAGATTGGCGTCCTGCTTTTGCAGAAGCTGGCGAGTGGTTACCCACTGATCCAAGGCCAGGCCGTCAACCACAATCAACGCCGCACGGCTGCTACCGGAGTCCTCGATATCCCGAGCCAGGCGGCGCGGCACATGGTGGAGCATGGCAGGATTGGTCGGCGGCAAGTTGATCAGACTGGAGTAGTGGTCGGCCAGCCAAGCGGCAAAGGTCGTGTTCAGTGCATCGCCGATTTCCCTGAGCCGGGTCTGATACTCGGTGCTGTTGCCACAATGAACCAGCGAAGACAGTTCGGCCCATTTCAATGCAAAGGCGGTCCAGTCCGAGTAACGCGCTTCCGCAGTGGGCAGTTCCTTCTCGACAAGGCCAAACAAGCGAGAGATCCGCAGCTCGTCATCGTCCACGCTGGACGTGGCGATACCGCTTCGAACCCAGAACCCGGCATCCACTTCAATGCCTTTGGCCTCGACAGGGGTGAGTTTCCCCTCCAGGAACAGGTTGTCGATGTAGACCTTGATGTCCTGATGGTCGAACGGCAGGCGATCAGGGCCGGGATACTTGAGGCCGTATTCCGGCGAATCCTCCCGTACCTGATGAGCGCTGCCGAGCCTGGAAAGAAAGAGCGGCCAGCGTTCCTGCAAAAAGGCGAAAAAGGCCTCATCGTCCGGAACGATTTCAGAGAGCGGCCAAGCCTTGAATCCATCATGCCCTTTGAGAACCTGGATAAGCCGCTCGGCCAGCATCAGTGGAATCTGGAGCTTTCCGTAGTGCAGGCGCAGCAATGCGCGTAGCAGCTCCACCTCGCCCCCAATCAGTTCCGCCGCAATGCCGAACACATGACGGAGAATGAAATCCTTGGTGGCGTTGTCGCCCATGCGATCCGGCGGCGACTTGCGCTGGGCCTCAAAAAGCGAATCCAGCAAGCTCCTGTCTAGCTTTTCAATGACCGGATAGCTCAGGTTGGGAAAGAGATCCCCCAGGTTGAATGAGAGCTTGCGGCCCGCCTGAAGCAGGTCATAAGGCAAGGATTCCAGCTCCGCATCCTGCAAGCGGAGGACTACCACCAGATCGGTGTGCTCACCCCGGTCCCAGATCGAACGGTACTTTGACTCATAGGCGTATCTGAATTCGACCGGATCACTGAACTCGATCAGGTCGAACCCGCGCCCGCGAAGCTCCAATGCCAGCTTCTCCTCGGTCAGCAGACAATCCGGGTCCGCGACCAGGGTCAGCTTGCTGACGTTGGGCACAAAGTCGTTCAGGATGGTGTCTCTCCAACTACTCATTGAGCGCCTCCCTTGATGATCCGCAGCATCAGCAGCGACCGGATTTCCGGTACGATCTGCCGCGCTGATTGCAGTTCATGCCGCCACTCATTTTCCTCGGCAGCGCAGCGGGCCAGACGGTACTGGCGCACTTCGGGCAGCCCAACTCGTTCGATGGCCTTGCGCCGAGAGGTGAAGGCGACCATGCCGCGTTCCTCTTCTCTGTTCACCGAAGCGAGGTGCGCTTGTTGCAGGGCGTCGAACAGCTCCTGTCCGGCCTGTTCGGCAGCAATCTGCAAACGCTCATGGACGGTGATAGATTCATCCTGCCCGAGGGTGGCTTGCACCTCGGCTTCCGCTGTCTGCAACGCATCCCAGATATGCCTGGCCGTGGGCAGAAACAGTTTGCCTTCCTCGCTCAAAAACACGCTGACATAGCCACGCCGCACCATGGGGATGCGCAGGAGTTGTGTCTCCTGGTGCATTCCGGCCTGGAGACGAATCTCAAACAGCCCCCAGAGTCCAGATATGCTGGCTGGCAGTCCGCTCACGGTTACGCACGGCAATGGCTGACCTGCCGCGACCTGGGGCAGGTTCAGGGCAAGACCACGGACACGGCTGTTTTCGAGATTGAGCAGGGTTGCGTCGGTTAGACGATCCGCTTCCCGGGCGTTGAACACCGCTTTGCGGTGTTCCTGGCCATCCGGCCAATTCAGATCCCACCAGGAGCGTTTACGGCTGGCTGCGCCGCCGTGTGAATTGAGGTAGCCCACCGTCATCCGCTCCACCCAGTGGGGCAGCGGATGCGAGCGCAGACGCTCAGCGGTTTGCACATCCGGTTCTTCGGAGATGCCGTAGATGGCGGAGGACTCGCGCACCTGCTGAATCTCATCGCGAAGCCGAGCCACCGTGTGATCGACAGAGGTTTCTATACCGTCAGGATTCAGTATAGCCGAGGAGAACACATCCTCGAACATCTCACCGGCTTGGGCCGAGTCGAGCACGTCGCCGGTCTTATCGATGCCGAACTCGTCGAAGATCACTGAGAGCTTCTGCTCCAGCACTTCGCGAACCCGAAACTCGACTGAATCCTCAAATACGAAATTGATCGCCTGTACGGTTTTGGGCTGGCCGATACGGTCCACGCGGCCGATACGCTGCTCCAGCCGCATGGGGTTCCAGGGGATGTCGTAGTTGATGATGACGTGGGCGAACTGCAGGTTCAGACCCTCACCGCCCGCATCGGTGGAGACCAATACGCGGTGCGATTTGCGGAAGGCATCCTGGGCTACCCCACGTTCCTCCATGGCCATGGAGCCGTTCAGGGTGACCACCGAGATTCCCCGGGCTTCCAGAAACTCCTTCAGCATCTGCTGGGTTGGCACGAACTCGGTGAAGATCAGCACCTTCAGATCCGGTTCGTTTTCCTCGGCTTGCAGCTTGTAGATCCACTCGATCAGCGCCTCGGCCTTGGCATCCGGACCCGCCTGCTCACAACGGACCGCCGCGTCAAGCAAGGTCTCCACATGGCTGCCTTCGCTCTGTAGAGCCGACACGTGGGATTTCAGCAGCTCATCGAGCAGCTCCTGGCCGTCCATGTCATATAGCTCGGCTATTTCATCGTCTGAGCTTTCCGATCCCTCCGCGCCGTTTTCCAGTTCCGCCAGGCGCAGGCTGGCTTGTTGCTCACCATCCTTGAGTGCCGCAAGCCGACGCTCCAGCGTGGTGCGGATCGCCCGGGTGCTGGAAACCACCAGGCGCTGCATCAGGATCATCAGAAAGCCGATGTGGCGCTTCTTTTCGCGCAGGGCCTGGTTGTAGCCCTCGCGCACATAGTCGGTCACCGCCTCGTAGAGGAGCTGCTGCAGGTGATGACGGCTCTCCCAGGCCACCGGGGCCATCTGCGTGCGCCGGGGTTTAAAGAGCGGCTTGCCGTCGGCATCAATGGCCTTACGCTTCTCGGTACGGATAACATAAGGAGCCACCTGGTCGCGGGAGACGCTGTCCATATCCGGAAAGGCATCGTCATCCAGCAGGTTCATCAGGCGGTGGAAGGCATCGGTCTTCCCCTGGTGGGGTGTAGCCGAAAGTAGCAGCACATAGGGCGCGGCTTCCGCCAGCCCCTTGCCGAGCTTGTAACGGGCGACCTGGTCGGTACTGCCGCCCAGCCGATGTGCTTCGTCCACGATCACCAGATCCCAACCGGCGGTAATCAGATCCTCGAACCGGCTGCGGTTGTATTCGGCGACGCGTTCGGCGGTCCAGCCGCGCCGCTTGTCCATGGGTTTGACCGAATCCAGTGAGACGATGACCTGATCGAACATTGACCAGGCTGAGCTACGGCGGTCCCCCCCCAGGGCCAGCCGCTGCAATGTTCCGATATCATCGCCCAGCACGAGCTGGAACTGCTCGTTGAAATGAGTCAGCATTTCCGCTGCCCATTGGGTGGCGATTCCTTTCGGCGAGACGACCAATGTCCGACGCACCAATCCGCGCAGTTTGAGCTCGCGCATGACCAGCCCCGCCTCGATGGTCTTGCCTAGGCCTACTTCATCGGCCAGCAGGTAGCGCACGCGGTCACCGGAGATAGCCCGTGACAAGGCGTGGATCTGGTGTGGCAATGGGATGACGTTGGATTCCATGGGAGCCAACAACACATGGCTGTCATTGGCGCTGGTTGAGCCTTCGAGCACCTCGGCTACTTTAGCTGCGGCGGCCACATAGGCAATGCGTCCAGCCTCGATTTTCGGCTGCAGGTCGGTACTCAACGGCCGCAAGGCAGAGCGGGGCACACGCACCACCGCGTTCTGGTTGGGTAACCAGACACAGCAAACTGACTGCCCCCACAAGGTCTGTTCTTCGATGACCTTGCAGACGCTGTCATGAATGTTGCTATATTGCCAAACTTTCTGCATCGGCATCACTCCGGAATTGAAAAATCGTTGTGATAAACCACAGATGCCAACTCGATTGACCCGTCGGTGTACTCCCAATAATGAAGATGAAACTCCCTATCGATATCTCGACGTTGCGCTTTATCGGAGCCACGCATTCTTTGCGGATTATTTCCCCCTGACCCTGTCCGCAGAGCATGTACGGCTGAAAGATTATGTCCGTTTACAGTCTCAACAATTGATCTAAGAATCTTGGGGGGCACGGAGTCCCCTTGGTCGGAGCAAACTCGCTGGCACAACTTTCGGAATCTGGCCCCAATGGTTGGGACAATCACTCCACTCCAGTCAGGAGAATCACCTTGTGCAATCGCATTTTTGAACATAGCGATTCGGACGGCGAGTTCAATTCCAAGGTCATCGGACGCGCCAACCAGAATGGCGGATTCGTCCAGACAATCGATCAGGTCCTGAAAATCGTCACAGACCAATACATCGCCTTCAAAGAAATCGGGTGGGCACGGCAAAGCCGGGATATCATCTCTGGAATGCTCGAATTTGCTAATATGGGCTCTGACCTGGATTACCTGTTTGGGCGTTTTTTTCAGTATGAGCGAATGGCCTCCAAGAGGTTGGGGGCAGTATTTGCGTAGAACGGCGATCAACATGATGCATCGGGCAAGATTAGACTTGAGGCCTTCATGAGTTGCTAGCTGAATGACATCCGGATCTGTTTCCAAATTTTTTGACTCGACATTCTTGACCTGATAATATTTTTCAAAAGAAGGAGTGATCGCTAGGAGCTGTTCGGCGATTCTTGCAACAGTATTGACGTCGTACTCTACTATGCCATGGGCATTGAACAGCTTTCTGAGTTGCTCCCTCTGTGGATACAATCCGTCGTCACAAAGAGGCACTATTGTCCACTCGCTCATGTAAATGGCTACCCAAGGTTCATCAAGCAACCTGCACCAGTCTAGTAGGGTATCCACATACTGGAAAGCATCATCCTTGGTGCAATCAACATGAGGAACAGCGAGTACGCCTGCGTCAATTGTCACGCTGGGTAAGCTATACATCTCTATTCCTCATGTTTGCTTTGCGTTTCATCGCTGCAGCTCTCAGAATTTCTTCGGCCTGCTGTTGGGACTGATCAAAGAACCCTTCCGGCCAGTCTGAGATAGCTCCGTACTCGTTAATCATCACCTCTCGGAAAGATGAACTCTCTGACGGCTTTTCCACGAAATAAATCTTGGTCTGGCTGTTCAGCTCCTTCTCAGGTGATGCCGCCGCAATTCGAAAGCGGAGACGGTCGATGAAATACTCGCTGTGGGTTTCAACAATGCATTGCTTTTTGCATAACGCCATCGAAAGGAAAAAATCGCCAAGCAGGGTCTGAACCTTCGGATGAAGGTGTAGCTCTGGTTGTTCAAAAACGAGTGTAGAGTCAGTATCAGCAAGAAGGCACATGACAAGAATTGGTAAAACCTGGCTGACGCCAACCCCCACATGTGTAAGGTCATGCGTGCTATCTGAATTGGAAAGCTCCACCTTCAGCTCATGCCCCAATTTCCCCTGATCTCGGCTTTTGACCGAACTGGCCACTCCCAGATGTTGAAGCCAATCTATAACTGCTGCTTCGAGAGTCCGGGTAACTGTATTTCGGTCAATTAACGGGTCTTTGAAATTTGCAGACGGGATATAGCGGATCTTCTTGTTTTTATGCAGTTCAAGAATGGAAGCAGTGTGTTCTCCGCGTAAACCTACATCATTTGGGTCGGCTGCAGGCGCTAGCGGATACAGCGGTTTGGGAGCATCCCTCAAGGGGCCAAGGTATTTCAAGGATGAGGCGAAGAAATTATCCAAATACCAGGTAGCTTCTGCTATCAAACGAGGTGGCCTGGTTTGGACAAGGGAATGGGGCTCAGACTTCTCTGTCGATGATTCCTTCATGGCTGCATGTATGAGGTCAATAAGATCTTCACGCTCACGCAGAACCTGCTGAACCTTCAGGCGATTTTCGCGTGGGAGACTGCGTATCTTTTCATGCCAAGACCCTAATGTAAGCGTCTCGGACTCTGATTCAAATAGTGACTCCTGCCGATCTTTGTTCATGAAAGTCTGATCAAAATCGATTGTATCTTTGAGCATGTCTCGTAATACATCAATAATATCCTCGGAAAGAAGTATATCTCTTACTGCTTTGCGCCGTGGGTTCAAGACTCGACGGACATCATCCTGAAGAGACATGGTAATGGTGCTGGCGTCCTCCTCAATAGTATCTATGGCGTAAACTATTCTCTCAGGTAGGAAGTGTCGCAGCATGCAACCGATAGGCTTGGCCGAGCGAAAGTCTTCCTTGACCTCAGCCATGGAGCCATCGTCCAATTTAACAGCGTAAGCCAAACTAGTGCGTAGTTGATCATCAATTTCACTGGCGTTGCCAGTACCTTCAATCTCCATGATGGACTTGGTGGAGTGATGGATAGAAATATCAGTTTTCTGATCCACGTTATCTTCGTCTCTGGATATACAGGATAACTGAGTGGCAAAAAGCCGAGGTTGTATTTGGAACAAATCACGCTGGGAGCTCGAAGGATCAGCATCAAATGAGATCTCACAAGCGATTTCCTGAAACTGGTTGAATCGCGGCCCATAGTATATAGCTCCGCGAGATGCGAACTGAGACATCCTACCTGATGCAGTATCCTGATCCTGACTTGGCCGACAGATACATTTGATGCTGATCTGATCTGACGTGCTACCATTAGATTTCAGATCGTCAAACTGGCCTAAGCTCGTGAGAGCACCATTCAATACGACAGATCGCGATCCGACTTTATGTGCCAAAGTCTGAGCCACAAGGAGGACAGATTGAATAAATGTGCTCTTTCCACTGCTGTTTGCGCCAGCGAAGATTGTGAGTGGGCCGAGGTCCAGCTCGGTCTCCTCTCGAATCGATTTAAAGTTGAAGACTTTCCACTGGGTAATCATGGTCTATTCTCCTCCCGTCCGTGTTACTGCCTGGTCGTACCACATGAGTAGTTTGGGATCTTCTTCCAGGATCTTGTTGGGGATCTTGTCAGCCACGGTGATGATGATGGCGTAGTCTCGTTCTTGCCAGGCTTTCTTAAATCCGGCGCGGATGGCTTCCAGTCGGAAGACTTTGAGTTTCTTCTTGACCTCTTTGTACTCTTCGAACTCTTTGAGAAGTGCCTTTTCCCGCAGTTTCTCCAAGTCACCTGCTTTGTTGGGGTCGGGCACGTACCAGCGGTCACGGGCCTTGGCGACCAGGGTCGGATCGTTCTTGGGAAGCTTGCGCATCTCTTTCCAGTTGGTGGAGAGGTAGGCGTGGATCTGCTCAGGTACGGTGTTTTTGCCGTCGTAGCAAAGGAAATTTTCGTTCAGAAGTTCGCGCAGATCCAGCTGGGCCTCGTTCTTGCTCCAGCCGCCGAGCTGCTGCATGAACTGCGGGTTGATGTCGGAAAAGGTCTGCGGCTTTCCCTTGATGAGCTGGCGGAGCCACTGGATGGCGGATGCCTCGTCAGAGACGAACATGGATATCTGTGACAGCTGGCCCGAGGTCATTTTCTTGCGGTCGTATTCGGCAACCTGATCCGGTAGGAAATACATGCCGTCACGCTCGATGAAGCGCTGTGTCAGCCCGACCTGAAACTCCTGGCTGGAGATCGGCACGGGGTAACCCTTGCGGACATAGAATGCAATCATCTGGTCGAATAGAATGCGCGGGTCACGCTCAGGAACGAAAAGCATCAACGCGCCCTGGCGCTTGGTTACCGGCAGATACTTCAAGTGGGTTCGAACAAAATCCCACACACCTTCTTCAGTTCGCGCTTCCTTCTGAAAGCGCTCTTCAAAACCGCCATTGGGTTTGTAGGCTGAGATGACGAGATCTTGCTTGACCGCAGTAGGTGTAGTTACAGCCTTGAAGCTGCCTTGCTTTTTGTCGAGAGCGGATACATTGGCCACGATGAAACCAGCCTCAGTGAGAGCAGTTTGGATGCTGTTCCAGACAGACGCTTTCGTATTGGAAAACTCTACTGTCATCCAACGCCCGGGCTTGAGCACTCGATATGCTTCGGAAAAACAGGCGGACATGATAGTTCTGTACTCCTTGCTACCCTTTTTCTGGACGGCATTCTCGATCGCTTCCTGTTTGTTGTTGGTTTTTACTTTTAACCAAGTCTCCCAAAGAAAATTCAACTCGGAGTAGTTAAGATTTGAACCAAATGGTGGGTCTATAAAGATATAATCCAATGAATTGTTATTAATTTCAGTTAAATCAGCTTTGCTTTGGCATGAAGTGAGAACGCTGCCAGATTTCCAAGCCATACCTCTAAGCGCTTTGCTGATAAAGTTAGCGTTTCTACCAACCGTAAGAACAGGGTTGGGGGGGGTAATCAATGAGGCTACATATAGGGTGCCAGCTAAAGGGCCCCCACCTTTCTTGTCAGCCCTGAACCTTCTTAGCTTGGAAACATAGCTGCTTGCCGCAGTGTGCGAGAGTTGAACACATTTTGAGATACGATCATGCCTATTAGCCTTTTCCCAAATTGCGGCCAACTCCCAAAGCCCACTCTTCGTGAAGAAGAGATGGATGTGTGTTATTCCGTGAGATTTTATCGGTTGTGCAGTGTTATACCCATCTGGCAAAGGATCTGTTGGATACCAGTGGGGAATATCCTTTAATTCAATATGCTCTAATTTCAAAAAGTCTTGTTGGTCAGGAGCTTTTTCAAATCTTTTGGTACCCACGGAATAATTGATCAATACTGGAACCTGTTTCGCCAGTCTAAGTGTTGTAGAGCTTATTGCGTCATATTTTGTTGCCCAGGCTCTTTCAAGAGTTCTCTTGTTCAAGGTTGCGCTGCAGTTGTTGCAGGAGAAGGTGTCGAGTATAATGCCTTTATTGTATTCTACGGCTACGTCCCAGAAGACAAGCTCATTTGCACACTCTGGGCATGTAAACACATCAGACCATAAGATATGGTTTATTTTTCCTGTAAGACCATTCGTATGGTTTGTTTCGTACATCCACCCGCATTCACTCTCAACTTCATTGAGAATGCGTTTGGCCTCTTTTTCAAACCCTACAACATCGACGGGCGTGTTGTAGTTGTAGGCAATGAATGTTGCTGCTGGTGAAATATCGTTCAGAATAGCTCTCCGCACACCGAGCTTTGAAAACGGCCGCCAAACCTTTTTTCCATCTTCATCCATCTCTTCCTGCAAAATGGTCCCGTCCGGCTTCACCTGGAAGCCAAGAGACATGACCACTTCGCGATCGCCACACATCTGCGCGGCCACTCCTGTCATGCCGGTTCCGCAGAAGCCGTCAAACACGATATCACCCGGCTCTGTGTAATGAAGGATGTAACGCATGATGGCCTTGTGCGGCACCTTGGTATGATAGGAATGCGCGTTGTAGATGGGATCGTTCTTTCCCTCGCTCACATCGGCGGCAAAGGGTTCGCGGTGGTAATGATAGCCTTCAGCCTGCTCCGGCTTCTGCGTCTCCCACTCGGCGATGAAGTCAGCAATCCACGGATTTGGACAGGCGGTGTAGTACGGTGGATCGCTCAGATTCAGGATGTCCTCGTCGCTACCAATGGGAAAGCCTTCGATTTTGCGGAACTCCGGGTCCTGCAGCTTCTTGCGCAGCTCCTCTGTGAAATGTGCGCGGCGGGCCTCATCGTTCTCGAAGGTTATACCGAGACAAGTCACCGGGCCGGAGGGCTTCTGTGGCTCTTCAAGCAGCGAGTCGAACAAACTGGTTTCTTTCATCTTCATAATCCTTGCTGGTTTCTAGTTTCTCAGTTTTGGTCACTCGCTTAGTCACTCTTATTCCATGACGATCCGCACCTTGGCCGGGTCCTTGCCCTTAGTGAGCTGATCGATGTACTCATCAAAGCGTTTCTTCATCTCTGCCGGGGTGGCCGGGCCATCGGTAACCCGCAGGGCATGCTGCAACTCCAGTGCAGTGACGGTGACCTTGACCAGGCCGGAAAGGACTTCCTTCAGGGCATGGACAAAGTTACTGTCCAGCGGCGCCGGCAGTTCCTTCGATTTAATGAAGGCTTCCAGCGGCTCGCGGTCGCCGATCTTCAGCAGGTCCATGTTGGCCTGGGTGATCGGGTCCTCCAGGTTGCTGAGGATGGTGGAGGTCCAGGCCACCATCATGGCGTCGAGCTGGGCGTCTATCTGGTCGATCATCTGCGATCCTGCCACTGCGCCGATTTCTACCGAAGGCCGGAACCCACAATGCGGGCAGATGGGCGAGGCGTCGAGGTTTTGCTCGGTCAGCGCGAAGCAGCTTTTCAGTCCGGCCAGGCGGTTCTGGTAATCGGTGAGCTGCTGCCGGGGCATCAGATCGATACCGGCCAGCTTGAGCAGGGTTTGCAGGCGCTGGTCGTTGAGCAGGCCTGCCTTGCGCTTGTCGTCGTTCACGCCCAGCCGGGCCTTGGTGTGCAGGCCGATGTAGGCGACGGTGTAATCCTTCTTCAGCTTTTGCAGCTCGGCCCCGATGCTCTGGGACTGGCTGGCCAGCTCGGTCAGGTCGGCCTGCTTGAGGGCATCCAGCACATTTTGCCGTGTAGTCTTCATGCGATCTACCCAGTCATGGTCGGTGGGCAACACTGCCTCGGCGGTGGAGAGCCAGGACGCTGTCGGTCCGTGGTCCATGATGAACTCGCGCAGGGCGTCCAGCTCGTCCAGGGCCTTCACGGCTTTTTCGTGGGCGAGCACTTTGGGAGCGCTATAACGGAAGTTTTTCAACTTGCCCGGCGAGGAGTAGGCTTGCAGCGATTCAAAGAAGTCCTTGGCTTCTTCCAGCCCACTGGCCTGGCTGGCCAAGTCGGTGCCCGCGAGCAGATCCAGGCCCCAGAAGGAAAGCCCTTCACGCAGGGTCTGCTGGGTCATGACGATGCGCTTGACGATCTTACCTACCGCCTGCTGCAGGTTCTGCACCGGCTCGTCCTTACCCTGGGTGACAAGCTGAGCCATGCCCGGCGTCATTCCGAGCAGTTCGAACACGCTTTTAAGCGCTGGCAAATTCCATTCCTTTGGCTGCTCAAGATGCTTAAAACGGACCAGTTCGTCCATGCCGGTCGCGGCAAGTTGCTGTAGCCCAGTGGCATCGAATTTCTTGCCCGGGATTGAGAGCACGATGTCGCCGGAGTAGACCAGCGCCGCCACCAGGACACTCACCCATTCCGGTTCAAGGCGTGAACCGCCCGGGTTCATGTATTCAAGCCCGTGGTCGTCCTGGATGATCTCGCTGCGGTTGACCACCTGGCCGTGCCCCTTGGCCTTGACGGCATCGAGGATGAACTTGGTGTATTTCGACTTGTAGGGGTCGATCTTCTCGCCGTCGAGCAGCTCCAGGGCGTCCAGCACTGCGGTGGCCTGCTTGGTGCGGTTCTGCCCGGCGATGGCCCGCAGGGCGTCCTGCGCGGCCTGGACGCGGTTATTGCCAGTGATCAGGACTGAGAAGACCGGATAGTCCGGCGCCTGGTTCTCGAAGTTCGGGGCCAGACAGACACCGGCGATAGTGTTGACCAGATCGCGGAAGTTGATGGTCTCGTGGGGCGATAAACCGGACAGGTCGCGGATGGATTTGCCCTTGGCCCATTCGGTCATGGACTTGGCGCGACCTTGATAGGTTATCTCGAAAGCATTAGTCATGTGCTTCTGGAGCCACTGCACCAGCTTTTTGAGAAACCCGTTGGCCTTTGACTCATAGATGGTCTTAGCATGACCTGAGGATGTGGTGGCAAGATCCAGCGCCGCCGCATAGCTTTTCAGCGCTGTCTGGAATTCCTCATCGGTCGCTTTCAAGCGGAAGAAGACCTCATCTCTGTTTTTTTCGTTTATGAAACGACTGAGTTTGTGGGTTGGGTCGAATGGCTGAATGAAATACAAGTAGAAGTCACGCTGCGGCACCGCAGTGCAGCGATCGTCGGGAGCGCCGAAAAAAAGGTATCCGGTCCGGGCGGCCTTGTGCTCCTGCCAACCCAGTTCGTGCTGCCAAATCTTGTACCCGGTCACGTAGGTGGCGTCTTGGCACTCCATCACCCGTTTGAGCGCTTCGTAATAGAAGCGGTCGAGCTGAACGTCATCCAGACTTTCGGCTCGATTGTCGATCAGGGCGTCAAAGTCATCGGTCTTCTTCAGATCAAGATAGAACTGACGGTTTTCCTTGTTTTCAGAGATGAATTGTCCACTGACGGCATTGTGAATCTTTCGCAAGACGGTCTCAACATGTGTCTGTAAGTCCTTATCCGGCTCGTCACTACCCATCTCCGCAATCAATGGCTCAAACAAACAAAGGCGATCGCGCAGCTCTTCGGGCGACGCACCAATTTGCGAATAGATGTCACCGGTGGTGAGTCTGTGGACGGACAGAGCATGGATCAGACGCAGCGCCATGGGCATATAGTTCTTGGGGGTGAGCGCGTTCTCAACGCGAGATTCCAATACCTGACTGCAATCGATCACCGCTCGGATCTCGGGAATGGCGCGAAACGAAGCGTTCTGCTTGAGCGTACCCCAATAGCTGTCGAAAGCGATGAGTCCAGGTTCGTCCTGCGGCACGTCCTTGCTCAAGATGCCCTTCATACCCATAGACAAGGTCTTAAGCACCTCGCGTTTTTCGACCACGGTGACGCGTTCGAATGTGTCGATGTAATCGGGATGCACCGGGAAGAGCCTGACAAACTCGTCCATGCGTTCGTTCAGCCCACTATAGTATTTGGCAAAGGGCATCAGGTAGTCGCGGATCTTGGCCTGTTGCTCGGCGGTCTTCTTTAGCAGACGCTCAGCCACGACAAATTTCACGTCGTTGCGGGCAATAAGGAGCTGTTCGAAGCGATCTTTAACCCGGCGGATGCTGTCGGCAACGAAGGTAAAACGTGGACTGTCGAAAATCGCTTCCTGGACACCAGCCAAGAAGCGGAAACGCAGATCCTTGCAGACCTCACCGATCTCTCGGAGAAAGTTGAGGTCGAGAATCAGCTCCTGGTCCTTGCGGGTACGCAGATAGTCGAGCAGTTCATCGACCACCAACAGCAGGCCGTGTTTGGGGAATATCTCACCGAACTTGGTCATCATATCTTCGAAGGCCCGCTTGTGGTTGGAGATGGTTCCGGCTTCGGGGAATACATATTCCACACCGAGTTTTTCGAGATGCTCTTCCAGTTCGGCTACCAGGATGTCGCGCAGGGACATGGTGGTGGCTCCGATTTCGGTACGGATAACCTTGAAACGGCCGGCGATCTGAGCGGCTGCGTCGCGGACGCCTTCGTTTTTCAGATCGTCCAGCAGGGAGGCGTCTGCGGCAAGGCTGGAGACCACCGACATCAAGTGCGACTTACCTGTGCCGTAGTTACCGACGATCAGTAGGCCTTTGTTATCGGCCGGCTGGTCGAACTGCATCTGAGGAATGACAAGCTGAGTGAGCCGTTCGGCCATTTCCTCCGAAATGACATAGGTGTTCACGAGTGTGTGCGCGGCGCTCGACTTGTCCGCGTCACGCAACTGAACGACCGACTCAATCGGGTCGAATTGGATAAGGTCTCCGTATTTCATGCTTGTCCTGCCTCTCTATTGTTTTTTGCCGAATCAACGGCGGCCGTGTCGTCCATGTCCACAATCAGCGCATCGACCGAGTCATAGCTGCGGTACTCCGGATGGCCGGTTACGGCGTACAAAAGCCTTCCGGAATTCACGATTCCGTTCCACGAAGCCACCACGGTTCGGTTTCTTGAAATGGACTGCAGCAGGCGCAAGGGGTCCTGCTGCAGCTCCTTATCAAAGAGGATCTCGAGATTATCCAGTATCACGGGTGATTGAGCCTGGTTCGAGATTTGGTCGAGGATGCCCGGTAACCGAAGCGACCGCTGCTTTGCCGTCAGCTCAAGTAGTTCGCCTGAAATCGCCAGATTAATGTTGACGACGGATGAGTCAGACTCCTTGGCAATATCACGAAGAACGCCGGTCTTGCCGGAACCGGCCTCACCCACAAGCAGTACCAGGCGGTGATACAAGCCTTCGGCTGTCAGAAGGGACCGTTTTATCTTGTCTTGAATCGGCTCGGCCATGGTCGCTCCTTATTGCTCGGTGTCCGGCTTATCAGATTTGTCAGCCGCACCGCCGGAGCGGACCCATGCGTCCACTTCATCTTGTTTGAACATCCAGCGACGCCCGACGCGATGCCCAGGCATGGCCCGTTGTTCGATCCACTTGTAGACTGTCTCGTTGCTTACATTCAGATACTTGCAAATGTCATCGACTGTCAGCCATCTCTGGTTCATAGCCTTCGTCTTTCGTTCATCATGTTTTCGGCAAAAGCCCGAAATCCGGACACAATCCCGCAAATTTGCCCACCCCAATGAATTACATAAATGGATTGCCAAAAACAAGCGTTTTGTGCCGATTAGTACCGAATATTCCAAAAAATGGCCTAATTGTCGTGGGTGATCTGTTTGCATTTCAGAGAAGCCACCAGCCCCCATGGATCAGATCCCAGTTACCGATGTGGCGGCCGAGGCGTGTTGTGACGATCTCATACTGCCTGCAGGCGTCGGCCAGCGGATTGGAGGTGACCAGTGACGAGTCGTTATGGACTCCACAGTACCGCCATGGACAGGATGACATCACGATATTTGCCCAGAACAATGTTAATTGACTGATTAAGCCACTGCATTAAGACAAAGAAAAGAGCCTATTGTTGGATTTATGTTCTCAAATTGATCAATGAACTAGAGCCACTTCCAAATTTTACTTTATTCGCTGATGAGATCATTATTGTATACCCAAGAATGATGGTGATAAGAAAGAGAAGTAATGCTCAATAGATCGCGTCTGTGACGTAGGCTTAGCAGAAAATCTAAATAGTTCCTGTTTCTGCGTCACAATAAATGAAGGCAAAGCCTTTAACTATCAGCGTAAGTCATCGATTGCTGCACTCCCTTCGGACGTAGTCTCTGGGAGTGAAATTACCATGTGCGATAAGCCGGAATGAGGCGGCCTGCACAGGAAATTCCCGTCCATGGGAGTGGTCCTGTTTAATGCCCCAGCAGTCTGAACACTCTCAAACCCCGTCCATCAGCTCTGCCAGACTGATGTCGAGTGTCTTGGCGATCCGCTCGATGTTCCGTAGGGAAAGATTCCGTTCTCCCCGTTCAATCCCGCCGACATAGGTCCGATCCAGCTCGCAAGCGTACGCAAACTTCTCCTGTGAGTAACCTTGCTCTTTGCGCAGCTTCCGGACCCGCAGTCCAAATCTAACCAGAATATCTTTTCGTTTTGCCATGCAAGTATTTAACACTTGACAGCGACGATATAACCACGGACTATAAGTATCATACGATGTGCACGTATAGGCAGTCGAAATGCAGGTTCAATGATATTTGTCACTGAAAGAGGAGAAATCAATGTTGCTACCACCAGGTGGAATAAGTTGTGCCATGAAAAGAATCGTTTGTGTCAAACAAATAGTTGCATCTGCATGCGTGCTATTCCTAGCTCTCACGCTTTCGGGCTGTGGTAGCGATACTACAGTAAGTAAACTCCCGAGGTACTCTACCCCGTCCAGTAAACCCTTACCTGAGGAATATCGAGTGCTTGCAAAACATCTGGGTATGTCGATGAAGTCAGATCCAGCTCAACTTCAGAAAAAACGTGAAACATCAGAAGTCATGGCGGATTTACAGGCCGCTTTATTAGACTTACGTGAGATCAAATCGAGCGATAAAGAGATCATGTATGTTTCAGACCAGGTCCGAGATGCGGTCACTGTAATCCTGGAACGTTTAGACAACTTAAATTCCCTGCCAAAGCCTCCCGATGAGGGAACACTGTTTGTAGGTTCATTTGTTGATGGATTCTTTGGTAATTTTGCAGGAGGCTATCACCGTGGCCTTGATGCAGAGGCAAAGCAGAATGCTTTGAATTCAGAAATGCAGCCTCTGCTTGCCGCGATCGATAGGATTGATGCGGCACAAAAAATGCTTCCCAAAATTGCAGAAAAGTATTCGGCAACCTTAAGTGACTCGACCGGTCTGATCATCGCCGATTTTAATGAATCCTGGGGAGACTCTGGCCCTGATGACTGGATTGCACTTCAAAACCTTGGGGAAACACTTGAAGATTGTACCATTTTGGTAGAATTGACTGGCGCGAACGGAGAGGTGCGAAAAAACGTACATTTTCTGAAAACATGGCCTGAGTCTACCTGTATGTGGGGACGGTATCAGGGCGGAGAGAAAATCCTGGGAAAAACCGTGGATAGGACCACAGTCGTGTACGTGAAAGAAATGAAAGTCACCATTTATTCACCGCAGTTCGCAACACGGATCGACTATACATACAAGGGAGCTGAAAAAGATAAAGACGTTGCTTATCGCTGTGAAAAGCTGACTTTTCAGGGTGCTTACCAACCTTACGAAGCAGGCGTCATTTGGGATACTCAGCGTGGGGCTCAATTTACCATGAACGGAGTGGAATTTCTTCCCAAGTGTCGCGTTAATCTTACGTTTCGAAAAGGAGATCAAGCAAAAATATGGTACTGGGATTATGATTCCTGGATGAAAGGGGAAACCAAAACACTCGACACACCTGCGGGAGGTCTGGAATTCAAACCAGACAGGATTGACTTTGAAGTATCTTTTCCCCATACGAATTACAAAAACAAAGCAACCCTGAAAGTCGATCAGGAATCTAATAAGCTGGTGAAAATTCAAGACTGATATTCCCGTAACAATGCTGACTTGTCACTCAGGTCGGGTTCTTCGATTTCAAGTTGCACAAAACGCCTAGCATTCAATTCGTAATGCAAGGCGTTTTTTTACGCATATAGACAGACGCAGGATTCCAGTAGATGGACTCAAAAGCGAATCAACACACGTGCGGATACAGGGAGCCATAGGATTTTGCGTATCTCGCTTATCAATCATCCCCAGAAAGGAGAACCGAGCATTGGCTTATGTTGGATTAACGTTTGTTTCTGTCGCTTTGCTTTTGGCGATTGCGGCATTCCTGAAGGAACGCCGACTGCGATTGGCACTGCAGAACATTTTAAACCGTTTACTTTTTCGATGGAGGCTGCATGGAGAAACTCACAAAGAAACTGCTGATACTGGTCGGGCCTCTGATGCTGATGACCGGTTGCCAGGAACATTCCGATCAACGACTCACGCAGATGGCACTGCAACAAACAAAGATTCAGGCTGAGCAGAGCAGGCAGATGCTTGAATTGCAACAGGAAGTGGCTACGGGTGCTCGCCAGTTAGTATCCGCTGATGCTCAGTCGCGACAGGAGATCGTGGCAATGCAGCATGATTTACAGATCGAGCGTGCAAACATCGATCAGAGATGGGATCAACTTGAGCAGGAACGCAAATCCCTGGCCAGCCAGCGACACTTTGATTCTGTGATTGCTGAAGTGATTTCCAATCTCGGCATCATCCTGATCTGCCTGTTACCGCTAGTTGTCTGCTGGCAGTTGCTTCGACAAACCGTTGAACCGGCGACGGAGAACGAAGTCGCCGAGCTCCTGCTGGAGGATCTTGTTTCTTCTAAACCGTTGCTCTTTCCACAAAAACCATTGGTGCCAGAAAACTCTGAGCATCAGGAACTGGCTTCTGATGCTCCTGTTCAGAACAGGTTAGGTAGCATGAACTCTTAAAACAGAAAGTAGAAATCCAATATGTCTCACATTGTTCAAATCCAAACCGAGGTGCGTGACCCGGTTGCCATTTCTGCCGCTTGTGAACGTCTTAAGTTGCCACAGCCGATGCAGGGGACGTTCAAACTCTTTAGCAGTGAGGCGACCGGGCTGGGGGTAGAACTGCCGCAGTGGCGTTATCCTGTCGTCTGTGACATTACCAGTGGTCAGCTGCAGTATGACAACTTCGAGGGGCGCTGGGGGAACCGGCATCATCTGAATCAGTTTCTGCAATCGTATGCCGTTGAAAAAACACGGATCGAAGCACGTCGCAAGGGCCACACGGTGACGGAGCAGGCCCAGGCTGACGGCTCCATCAAACTGACGGTGCAGGTGGGAGGTGTAGTATGACTCGAATCATCGAAATCACCGTTGCCACAGATGGCCAGACCCGCGTGGAAACCAGGGGCTTTTCCGGAGCAGGATGTCGCGAAGCCAGCCGGTTTATTGAAACAGCCCTGGGAAAGCGGACGAAAGAGCAGCTGACCGCTGAATTTCATCAGCAACTGGGGCAACAGCAAACAAACCGTCAGCAGTCCTGAAGCATATCTAATCTAAAAAGTACTTTCTAAATGGAAAGGGAGACCAGCTTGAATATTTGCACTCGACTAACAGAATACGTGAGGGCCTGCTTTACCGGGATCTGGATCGAATCCCACGAACACCACGAAGCCCTGACTGAGATTGCAGAGCTCTGCCGTGACGAACAGTGGCAGCTGGCCACCTGGGATATTGATGCGGGATTGAACATCCCCGGACAGAGTGAGGCAGAGGTAACCGGTTCTGATCCGCTGGCGGCGATCCGTGCGGTGAATGCTCTGGTCACACCAGACGGGACAGCCATCATAGTTCTGCAAAACTTTCACCGGTTTATGCAGTCCGCGGAAGTGGTACAGGCGTTGTCGCGTCAGATCATCGCCGGCAAGCAGAATCGAACCATCGTGGTTGTTCTGTCTCCCGTGGTTCAGATACCGACCGAACTGGAGAAAATGTTTGTCGTGGTTGAGCATGATTTGCCTGACCGTGACCAACTGGCAGAGATTGCCCGGGGGATCGCCACCGAGGCCGGGGAATTACCTGAGGGAAATGCACTCCAGCTGGTGCTCGATGCCTCAGCGGGGTTGACCCGGATGGAAGCCGAAAATGCCTTCAGCTTGAGTCTGGTGCGACAGGGGTGTATCACTGCTGACGCCGTCTGGGAACTCAAGACGCAGACGCTTAAAAAGAGTGGTCTGTTGTCACTGTACCGGGGAGCTGACGATTTCAGTCATCTGGGAGGCCTGACAGCCCTCAAGACGTTCTGTAAACGGGCTTTACAGCAACCGAGCCGAGATGATCCCCGGAAGCGGCCACGGGGCGTCCTGTTGCTGTCTCCGCCCGGGTGCGGGAAATCCCAGTTCTGTAAGGCACTGGGGCAGGAGGTGGGGCGTCCCGTATTAAACCTGGATGTGGGGAACCTCCTCGGTTCTCTGGTAGGGCAGTCGGAAGAGCGGACGCGACAGGCGTTACGGGTGATTGATGCGATGGCCCCCTGTGTGGCGATGATCGACGAGGTCGAGAAAGCGTTTTCCGGACTGAACGGTAACGGCGACTCGGGTGTCTCATCCCGCATGTTCGGGACGTTTCTCTCCTGGCTGGCCGATCATCAGTCTGACGTGTTCGTGGTTTGTACGGCGAATGATGTTTCCAAACTGCCGCCGGAATTCGGACGCAGCGAGCGGTTTGACGGGATCTTCTTTCTGGATCTGCCGGGCCGGGAGCAGAAAAATCAGATCTGGGACCAGTATATTCGGTTATTCGGTCTCAATCCGGAGCAGGAGCGTCCAGAGGATACCGACTGGACCGGTGCTGAAATTCGAAGTTGCTGTCGGCTGGCAGGCCTGCTGGAGATGACATTGCTGGAAGCACGGCTAAACGTGGTCCCCATCGCGGTGACTGCGGCTGAGTCTGTCGAGCGGTTACGAACATGGGCCAACGGTCGTTGTCTGGATGCTGACCAGCCCGGCATCTTCCATTGGGAATCGCCCAGGAGAAAATCCCGCCGAAGTATTAAACATCTTTCTTCAATCAACTGACTTACCCGTCTCAAAGGAAGGAGCACCATGCTCACCCGACAGGAGATACTCCTTATCAGTGCCGCACTGCAGTTCTGGGCTGAGGAGATGAATCCCGAAGACACACATCTGCTGAAAATTTACTCTGGTCATGAGACCGCCGACCAGATCTGGAAGTCCGATGATATTCAACGGCTACGGACACAGCTAAGCTCAGCGAGTCTGAAATATGCTGTCGCCAATGCCAGGGGAACCGAACTCCTGACCACAGAGCTGTTTTCAACCCCTGAGGCTGCCGAACAGGCCCGCCCCAGTAAAACCGGTCAGGTCGGAACTCTGGTTCTTCCTGAATTCACAAATAAAGTCTGATCAAACCCCTTTCCCCAATTCCGTGACACTGATGAGCCGCAGATCGGCCACCGTGAGCTATTGCTCGAATGTCATCTGGCATCGCCGTGGCCTGTCCGGTTTCACAATACGTTTATCTAATCACACCGACGAAAAGTCCGATACCGACATAATCGGTCACAATTAATTCATATAAATTCCCGCTGCAACGCTGCCTGATCAATTGAGATCTGGCAGCGTTTTTCATTTCCACCAGTCACAAAGGAGTCCTCATGAGTCATTCCATGCTCGAAGAACCACATACCGAACCAGCGCACAGCACGGCCTCAATACGATTGCAGAGCACGATGGCGGCCGCCCGGCTCAGTTTCACCTGGCTGGGCGTCCGTAAGTCACTGACAGCCCCGCAGAAGAGCCAGGCTGCGGATTCATTTGGTGCTGAAGGAAAGTTTCTTTCCGCTGGTAAAAAACTTCTGGATACCTCTCATCCGGCCTTCAAAGCTGTAACAGCAGTGCGCGGACGGGCCGTGGCCTACTGGAAAGGAGTCTCGCTTCCCTTTCCGGAGCCCGGCATCCGCCTGATTAAACAATCGGACATCCATGAATTTGATCGGCGTCTGGCCGGTTTTCGGGATGAACTGAACGAAGCGGTAACCGATTTGAACCGGCACTTTGATGAACTGCGGTCCGCTGCCCGCAACCGTCTGGGAGATTTATTCAATCCGACCGACTATCCGCATTCGCTGATCGGCATGTTTGCCATTGAACATGACTATCCTGCGGTGGAACCGCCGCGTTATCTGCAACAGCTGAGCCCGGAACTCTATGAACAGGAGTGCCGCAGGATGCAGTTGCGGTTTGATGAAGCCGTCCAGCTCGCAGAACAGGCGTTTCTGGAAGAGCTCACGAAACTGGTCGAACATTTGACTGATCGATTGAGCGGCCAGTTTGATGGCAAACCCAAGGTGTTCCGGGACACAGCCATCACCAACCTGACTGATTTCTTTTCGCGTTTTCAGACGTTGAATGTCCGTTCCAACGAACAGCTGGATGACCTGGTAGATCAGGCACAGCAGATCGTGGGCGGCCTCAAACCACAACAGTTACGGGATAATGGTACTTTGCGACAGCAGGTCGCTACGCGACTGGCGGGAGTACAATCCTCGCTGGATGGTCTGCTCATTGATCGCCCGCGTCGCAATATCCTGCGAAGACCCCTGGGAGAGTAACCATGGAATTGATCATCAAGCAGGGGGGACTGGTCCGCTGCATCTATGACGAAACGATTGAACTGACTCAACTGGGCACACCGGCGATCAATCGTGGGTCATATGTTGAACCGGCAGCGAACGGGCAATGGACGGCCGACCTCTCTCCGGTCAACGGCCCCTTGTTAGGGCCGTTCTCCCATCGTTCTGCTGCTTTGGCCGCAGAACGCGACTGGCTTAATCAACACTGGCTGCTTTCCGGCCCGTAATGTAATTCTACCTCGATTAGTGCGGGGTGGTTGTGTATTTCTCATGACCATCCCGTGCGGGTGGTCGTTCTTTTTCTATCCAAGGAGTAAACGATGACCCAACAAGACCTGGACAATGCAGTCGCCTCAGCCACCGGTGAAGACCTCCATGCGATCCGTAAGCGAGGCTTCAGTCTGGCCGATCCACTGGAAGTAGACTTTGATCCGGAGCCGGATAATCAACCAGCCCAGACAATGGACTGGGATGCCTGGGAGCTGGAGTCGAATGTCTCCCTGTTCGCACAGCCGTTCGGCAGATTTCCGGGACTGACCTGAAATAACGGGCACATGTAATCTTCCTCATTTCCAGGGAACCATGATGATTCAACAGAACCAGCGTTCTTTCTCTGCGGGACAGATGATGGCAACGTCCGATGTGCTGCACCAGATTCCGGAGTATGAAGTACAACGGGCACTGGCCCGGCATCTGGCCGGAGACTGGGGTGACTGCTGCCAGGAAGACGCAGGAGCCAACGATGCGGCCCTGCAGACAGGCGGTCGTCTGTTTTCCGTCTACCATACGGCAGACGGGATCACATTCTGGATTATTACCGAAGCAGATCGTTCGGCGACGACGGTGTTGTTGCCGGAAAATTACTGAAACTTCACTCACAACTGAAAGTTGTATTCTTAAACAAGGAGTAACGTATGCAGATTTTATTCATTAATAACGACGGTTCAGGTTTCGCAGACCAGATTCAGATCACAGAAGGCACGACTGTGGAAGCCCTGTTTCAGCAGCGGGTTTCTCACGGCCGTCCCCAGGACTACCTGATCCGCGTGAACCGTCAGCCGACCACCGCCGGTTATGTCTTGCAGGAAGGAGATCGCGTTTCAATAACTCCGACCAAAATCGAGGGTGCAATATCCCGACAGCTCATAACCGTGATTTTACTTCCCGTCCCCTCACCGAAAGGAGCCCCCTGGGAGCCCGACAACGCCTTAACGGTCTCAATCTGCTCGCCGTCCTGCTGATTTCTGCCATCATTGGAGATGTCGTGCAGTCCTGGTTGTTGTTTCTGATCAGCGCCGTTGCACTGGCCGCTATCCTGATTCATAGCGGTGATATTCGTCCGACTTCCCGCTCGTCCCGGAAAACACGGCAGCGACGCTGAATCTTGTTGACATTTTCATTTACAGAGGCCACCTGTTGCGGCAGGTGGCCTCATTTCTTTTAAGGAAAAGTAATTCAATGAACAGACTACACTCGCGGCGGCTCTGGATCAGGGCTGCTGCTAAGATTCGGGAGCAGTACCAGTCGCAGGCGACCGGGTTTCCTACCGTGAATTCGCCCCCCGTGGACCAGTGGACGCGGGTCATGCGTCTCTCGCGGCTCCTGACGAAAGCCCAGCAGCGTCACTGTCTGGTCGCCTTCCAGCGTTGTCTGGAGCAGTATAAACATTCTGTAGCTCGAATGATTCACGATTTAACAGCCTGTCACAGCGAGCTCACCGACATCAAACGACCGACGGTGGTCCCGTCTCTGCGGGAACTTGTCGCCGAACTTTGTTCGCTGCCAGATGAATTCGAGGAAACCCGCATCGACTGGTCCGAACAGGAAATCATTGTCCGTACTCCGCCCGTCATCCTGAGGGAAGTCAACCTGGGTGAATTTGAAATCCGGCTCCGCTGGAGCGAACTCGGCGATCCCCAGCCCTATCAGGTCATTTCTTTATCTCAAACCGGCACTGATGATGTGCATCATCCCCACGTTCAGGGGGACACACTCTGCGAAGGAGAAGGGAAAATCCCCATCACCCAGGCTCTGGCAGAGGGCCGTTTGGGGGATTTCTTTCTACTGGTGCAGCAGATCCTGCAGACGTACAACCCGGGATCTGCTTACGTTCCCCTAGATCGCTGGTGGAATTCATCCTGTGCTGACTGCGACGATTCGATGTCCCAGGAAGAGAGTCGCCCCTGTTCAACCTGCGAACATCAAATCTGTGAATACTGCCGTCGTAACTGTACGGCTTGTGGCGATCACCTCTGTTCAAGTTGTGCTGACACCTGCGAGACCTGCGATGACACGTTTTGTCGCGGTTGTCTTTCTAACTGTGAGTCTTGCGACGAATGTTTCTGCCGGCCCTGTCTGTCTGACCAAACCTGTTCATCCTGTCTTGAAGAATCCCTGGAGAATGAAGATGCCTTATCCGAAGAATCAACCCCTGACACGCCGCCTGCTACAGCGCCCCCGTCAGAAACGCCCGAAGCAGCGCAAACGTCGCCCGCTACGGTTCAGCCCATATGCCTGGGCCAAACTGATCTACATGCGTGACCGGGGCCCAACGGAGGTCGGTGGCTTCGGGATTACTGAAACTGCCGATCCCCGGTTCGTGACAGACATCGTCCTGATCAAGCAGACTTGTACCGATGTGACGGTCGCTTTTGACGATGACGCGGTTGCGGATTACTTTGACGATCAGATTGACGCAGGACGACATCCCGAAAACTTTGGGCGGATCTGGATCCATACGCACCCCGGCTTTTCCGCGCGCCCCAGTCAGGTCGATGTGGAAACCTTCGCCCGCGTGTTCGGGAACTGTGACTGGTCGGTGATGTTTATCCTGGCCCGTAATGGTGCTACTTACGCGGAGTTGAAAAACGTAGGCAGACCCAAGGCAGAGAAAATGTCGATAGGTATTGATTTCAAACCGGATTTCGCTGCCAGCGATCAAAGTGCCTGGGAAGCGGAGTACCTGCAGTCTGTGCGGGAAGAGCCCCTGCCACCGCTGTGGGATCTGGCTGAATGGTTTGATGATGAATTTTCTTATTCAGAACAGTGGCCTGTTTTTCCCATCTAATTGTTCCCGTTTTTTACTACTTCAAATAGAACAAGGAGAGACCATGAATCTTGTATCCGATCGTTTTGTCCGCCAGTCAGAACTGGTCCCCAGGGAGAAACTCAGGCCATTGACCATCACGGTCATTGGCATCGGGGCCATTGGGCGCCAGGTGGCGCTGCAG
>TARA_R110001592_G_scaffold132245_2_pt1 | contig 31602 bp, 19 predicted proteins | sample TARA_R110001592 | Tara Oceans TARA_R110001592 (sample SAMEA4398387) | marine metagenome | biome: Polar Biome; feature: [SRF] surface water layer (ENVO:00010504); material: water (ENVO:00002006), including particulate matter (ENVO:01000060) such as... | depth 5 m | reverse complement strand
GATAGAGATAGAGATAGAGATATTTTATCATGATGAATTAAGTTTTTGATATTAAACTCTATTTTTAGGTTGGTAAGCATTCATTAACCCGAACTGAGGTTAAGTAACTTGCATTTAGCTTAATTAGCGTTTATTCAATAACATTTACAAGCGATAAATAAAAATAGCGAACATTTAGTTCACTATTCTTCTAAAGTAATCATTGTTCAGCCTATAGATGCGCCTGCAAAAAACTTAAATACTTATTCGATGCATTAATGCGATTGAGCTTTTTACTAAAACCATGTCCTTCATCATCAAAGACTAAATAGTCGACATAAGTTCCCCCTGAGCGAATAGAATCAACCATGTCATCGCTTTCAATTTTCAGCACCCGAGGATCGTTTTTACCTTGTACAACAAGGACTGGCTTTTTAACGTTGTGACCAAAAAATACCGGGGAGATATTATGTAAACGTTCTTTATCTGTGCTGGGATCGCCCAGTTCATCATAAAGTGATTGGCGAAAGGCTTCCCAATAAGGTGGAATGCTTTCTAATGTTCTCACCCAATTGGTGACACCAAAAATATTGATGCCTACGTCGAACTCATCAGTAAAGGCCATCGCGGCCATCGTTAAATAGCCACCGTAGCTACCACCAATAACCCCAATTCTGTCGGCATCAACCCAGTCTAACGATTGTAAATAGTACTTATTGTAAACCACATCTTTTAAATCATGATCACCGTGCTTTTTATCATCTAAGTGATAGAAGGTTTTTCCATAACCATTAGAGCCTCGATTATTAATTCTAAAAATGGCATAACCATTATTCACTAAGTGTTGAATAAGCGCCGAATAGCCTTTACGACTTTGACCTCCTGGGCCACCATGTATCCAGACTAAAGCAGGCACTTTTTGTTTCACCGCTTGCTTAGGTTTATACAAAATACCGGGAATTTCTAAGCCATCAAAACTTTTAAAACGCACAACCTCTCCCTCGACTAAGTTGTCTTCAAAAATATTAGGATTACCGGTATCGGTTAAACGTTTAAAGTCATCGCTACCCAATTGATGAACATACAAATTTGACGGTGATGTGTCAGAGTTAATATAGAACACCATTTTATTGCCATCATTGGAAAAATTTACACCACGTAAGTCACCACTTGGCATTTCTGGTAATGCCAATTTTTTCTTAGTCACTAAATCTAAAATATCTATTCTAGTTTGTGCATCCGCATTAACCCCGTACACTTGGTAACGACCATCTTTAGAGAAATAACTAAAGCTAACATCCCAATCCACAGCAAAGTTTACTGATTTTGCTTTACTTGCTAAGTCGTAAGTCCACGCTTGATTAAATTCACCAAACTCATTAGTAGAATAAATCAAAGCACGGTTATCACGAGTAAAGGTATAAGCACTATGCTCAACATCACCTGTATGTTCACTGATCAATTCCGTTGAAGGCTTGTCACCGGCTAAATTAACAATATATAAATTAGAATCCGCATTGGAATTACTTTTACTTAGCGCGATGTACTGACCATTAGGGCTAATGGCCTCAGGAGAATAGCCAAAGTCATTTTGATATATGAGCTCTCGACTATAATCAGCGACCTGATAAAGGTAGATATCAAAGAATTTGGCATCTCTTTCATTGGTTGCCACATAAAACTGTTTATTATTTTCATGCCAACTAACAAAACTTGCCTTCAAAGCTTCGCCTGGCGTTAAATCTTTAACAGCACCATCTGATGCTTGCACAAAGAGATGGTCTAATTCATTACCGCCTTTATCTGCACTATATAAAAATCGCTCATCTTCAGGGAACCAACTCACAACATAGATTGACTCTTTAGATGAGTGAGTTAATTGTATTGACTCCGAGCCGTCTAAAGGCACTTTATAAGCGTTATAAATGCCACTTGCATCATCACTGACTAGTACAGCTGTTGCATCAACATTAAGCGAGGAGCCAAACACTGAACGAGTTTTAAAAAACTCCTCTGCACTGTAAGTTTGAAACACTGAAACATCTGCTTTTAAGCTTGCTTCATATAAAGCTGGTTGTGGTTTTGAACAGGCAAATAATACCAAAATACCGGTAGCGATAGCTAAAAACTTAGCTAGGGTGGATAAGTTTTGCATTTTTATTCCCTTAATATCATTTTTATAAATTTTATTTCAGTTATCAAATACTTTACTCAAAAATAGTATAGGGCAATTATCATACAATCAAAGTTAATTCACGCAATAAAACCAAGATAAAATAATGAATAATGCCAGCAAAGTAGCGTAAAATATGGCTATAATCGCTTTCATCAATAATGACCGAAAATGTTAGTAAAATGACCACATCATTAAAGTATTTATCTCATTACTCTGCTGATATACAGCAACAAGTGCATACGCTTATTAAAGAAAATAAACTGAAAGCTTATTTGCTCAATCATTTTCCTAAACCGCATGAAATCACTACAGATAAGGCATTACGACAGTATTGCTTAGCGTACAAGCAACAGTTTATTAAGCAATCAGCACCGCTTAGCCAAGTTAAATATGACGATAAAATTCATATTATTAACAACGCGCTCGGCCTACATACCTATGTGTCACGTGTGCAAGGGAATAAGTTAAAAAGTAAAAATGAAATTCGTATTGGCAGTGTGTTTAAGAAAGCACCTGAAGCGCTATTACAAATGATAGTAGTGCATGAACTAGCCCACATAAAAGAAAAACAGCGTAAAGCGTTTTATAAACTGTGTGAGCACATGTTACCCAATTACCATCAACTCGAACTGATGACCCGTATTTACTTAACAGAGCTTGAAAGCAATGGCAGCATATATCAATGATGATAACCGTATAACTAGCCATCATAATTGATAATAACTAGCCATCATAATTGATAATAACTAGCAGAGTTTATATCGCTACAGTGCAGAAAGCTGCGACAGTCAGTGCTTATGTTTGAAGGTGTTCTGAAGTTATTTCGTCTTTATTACCTTTTCTTATTCCAATAGGCGCTAGCATAGAGCATAGCTTTATCATATCGACAACGTGCATTAAGGTGAGCTTTTAATTGTTTAATGACACTTGCTTCTGCAGCAATAAATATTGCCGTACCCGCCAAATTATCACCTTGTGATGCAAGCCTAGACAAAAACTCTTCGGTTAATTTATTTTCAGTGACTAACCAATGCACTTTAACGTTTTTTGGCATTACTAGTTGCTGAATATCTTGCTGATCAGGCACCTGAATATAAGCATGCCCAACGGCATTGTTAGGTAGTTTTTCTAAGGTGGCGGCAATGGCGGGTAACGCAGTTATATCACCAAACAATAAATGTTTATCAGCCAGTAAGTTCGTGTGCTTTATATCTCCAGGCCCGGCAATACCAAGGTAGTCTCCAACTTTTGCTTGTAATGCCCAATTACTCGCTAATCCTTCATGATCACGCACGGCAAAATCAATAGCTAAAGCTAAGTTTTGTTTATCAAAAGATCTAATAGTATAAGAGCGCATCCACTTTTTAAAACCGAGATAAAGACCAAGTTTTGGCTTTTTATCCGCACTATTTACATCAGGAAAAATGACTTTAACATGAGCACTTTCTTTATTTTCAGGAAAGTCTGAGAGTGAATCTCCCGTTAACACGATCCGCCGCATATGTAGCGATAAATCATCAACTGATAAAACCTGTGTCATACGCATAGTAGGACCCATAATAACGTTCTCCTGATTGAAAGTTTTTAAGCAATAGTGTTCACTAGCATTTAAGCCAAATAACTAGCCATTATTAGCGGTTAACTAAGTTATAAAATGAGCACACATCGCAATTAAACATGCTTTAAGTAAAGCAACTCTGCACGCTAATTAAAAAACAGCAGTGATAGCGCAGCTAAAAGTGAGATATTTTAAAGCTATACGAGTAGTTTTTTTATTTAAGTTGTATAATAAAAAAACCGCCTAAATAGTTGACAATGTCAACTATAATATAATTTAGTTGACACTGTCAACTAAATTACGTCCTATATTTTTGGAGATTCAATGGAGTTAAGCGAAGCACTCTTTAGTTTGGTGCACACAGTGCGCATTAACATGAAGCATGAAATAAAATTATTAACATTAGATTTATCGCCAATGCACCTAAAGGCTTTAAAAGTTATTTCCTTCATTGATCATTGTACTGGGCAAAAATTAGCTGATTTTATGGGCCGCGATAAAGCACAAATTAATAGATTAATTAAAGAGTTAGTCAGTCAGGAGCTCATTACCAAAGTTGATAATGAAAAAGATAAACGCAGCCAATTTTTAGTGCTATCGGCTCAAGGCACTGAGATCATGACGATGTTTAAGAAAGTCGAGAAGAAAGTATTCAATTCAATGATAAAAGACATTCCTGCAACGCAAATTGAAGATTTTGTAGCACTAACCCAACGGCTTAAAAATAATTTAACGTGATAACGAGCCACTTATTGCAGCAATAAGTGGCTTAGCTCTGATGGTATTCAGTAGAATTACAGAACCTGTTAAGCTGAGTTATTCACTCAGCAACTCCTATCCACAAAAATTAAAGATATTAACCACTGAGTAGCTTAATGCTAACCTTCTACTCAGTTATTGAGCCCTCTTTCGATAATTCAATAAAGTCATGCCACTATAATGTCTGTATTGCCGCCGTATGAGATTGTTGAAAAATATTCATCGCTATTGCAGTCCCTAATTTAGCGGCAGAAATACTCCTAAATTTATTAAAAGATCTAATAAACAAGGGTCAATTAAGGGCATAATGGCAAGCGTCAGTGCTTGTAATAAACCATAACGATTTGTCGGGGTCATGATCATCGACGGATGAAATAAACTTAAGCGCTCAAAGCCGAGTGCTTTTAAACCTTCTTCAAGCTCCTCCTTAGTGCGTAAATAAAATGAAGGAGGCTTCGCGCTGACCGCTACTGAACTTAAAAGCTGAAAATGACGAACACCTGACTTTTTGCATGCAGAAACAAAGTCTAAAACAGCATTTTTATCAATTTTAATAAACTCTGCTTTAATTATTTTAGATGGCTGCCCTACACCAAGCGTGCATATGACGATATCATGCCCTGTTATAAATTTTTCATATGATTTAGTTGAAAAACATCAACTTGATGTTGAATAACAGCATCGCCAATAACATGCTCAGCAGGTCTACGTCCCAGTAAAGTTAATTGTTTGACTGTCGATATTTTGGATAACGCTAACGCCGTACGATTGCCCACCGCGCCTGTAGCACCTAGCATAATGATTTTATTGTTGTAATGAGACATATGACCTTAGATGATGACTTTTAAGGTGTTTTTTAGCTAAATATTGCCCTTTAGATTTTTCAATATTACGCAATCACCCACAATATCTTTTGAGCATGAAGTCGCTAATGCGTGCAGCGTTTTTTCTAATTGCGTTAGTTCACTCATAGTTTTACGAACTTTTTCCAATTGTTGCTCTATCAATAAATCGACTTCATGACATGATGAGGTATTATCTGATTGTACTTGTATTAACAGCTTTATTTGCACAATAGGAATTTGTAGCTCTCGGCAACGCCGAATAAAAATTAAACGCTCAACATCATCAGCACTGTACTCTCGATAGCCATTACTGTTACGAGCAGGTTTAGGCAACAAAGCAATATCTTCATAGTATCGAATAGTTTTACTGAGCACTTGGCTGAATTTAGATAGCTGATTGATTTTCATAACGCTTGACCTTACACTTACAGTAAGGTTTATGATGCGTCAATTGCAGTGATTATTCAATCTATATTGCTTAACTAGCTTGGCTTAACAATAACTAGCTTGCTACTTTCATTCTGTATTTTTATTAGAGCATAAACAGCTGTACTTATGATCCGAACATCAATTTTCTTACACTCAAAAAAACGATGCAAGTCCCTGTATGTTATCTGCTCGCTATTAATTATCTTGATAGTTATGCAATCAACTTTTGCCAGTGAAACAAATAACATTTCAAATCAAAACAGTGACACTTTCGTTATGCCAGCTCTTCAAAAACCCCTTATTAATGCTGTAATAATGCAATCTGCTGACCTGATAGAGCAAGACAGTACTCAAGATGAGTGTGTAGACTGTGACGCGAGTTGTTGTTCTTGCTGTGCTAACACTCTATTAGCTTCTATCGTACTATTAAATAAGATAAAAACACCTGTTCAGGTTTACTATGGTAATAAGCTAGCGCGTTTTAAAACGCCTTATTATTCACTTCTTCGGCCACCAAAGTTCTAACATTTGGCCTTAGCGTTTCTCTAACGCGGTATAAAAATTTTTAAAGCCTTATTAACATTTTATTTTAAAACAGGGAAAACGATGCGTTATTTTATTAATATGCCTCCTAAGCGCAGCAAAAAATCAATGATCAGGTTAAAGAAAGCATGCTACTTGCCAGCTTGTATCATCGCTATATGGTCATTTAGCTTTTTAGCACTGAGTGAAAATTCAGAAAACACATTAACTTTAGCCTCAGCGATTGAAAGAACACTCAAAGATAACCCGCAATTAAAAGTGTTCTCATTTCGCCAGCAAGCGCTATCAGGACAGCAACAAACTCAAGCGCTAAAACCGAGTTATGAACTTGGCTTTGAAATGGAAAATTTCACTGGTACCGGTGATATCGGCACATTTGAAAGTGCAGAATACACGCTATCTTTATCCTCGATTTTGGAAATGGGCGGAAAAAGAAATGCACGTATTGGCGTTGCTGAAAGCCGCCGTGGCCAACTTGATGCAAAACGTAAGGTGGCTGCTTTGAATTTATTCAGTGAGGTTACTCGCCGATATATAGACATCCTTGCTGCACAAGAGCGATTATTATTAGCGAATCAAGCAACTTTGTTAGCAGAAGACACTTTACAAGAAGTCAAAAAACGTTCAAAAGCTGGCGTTGCTCCAGAAGCAGAAGTAAAGCGTGCGCTCGTCGCATTGGAACATGCCAAACTTATTGCTTCATCCGAACAACAACAATTTCATTACAGCAAAATCGCCCTTGCGATGATGTGGCATGAAACAAGCCCCTCATTTACGCAAGTTGAGGGGGATTTGTATCATTTTGCTGCAGACATTGATTTTGACACCTTGTATAACAAGGTAAAACAGAATCCTGAAATATTAACATATGCTGCTGAAGAGCGATTAAGAGATGCTCAACTTCGCTTAGCTAAAACAGAGTCTAGTGCCAATATAAAATGGAGCGTTGGCATAAAACAAATACAAGATATTAATGAAACCGCACTTACAGCAGGCTTTAGTATGCCGCTGTTTTCCTCCAAGAGGAATACCGGCGCTATTATCTCAGCACAGGCTAAACGAGATGAAGTAGAAGTAAAGAAAACGGCAACTATGCTGGCTTTACGTCACCAACTATACCGCGCTTATGCCAATAGAAAACAAGCCATTTTTACCGCTAATAGCTTAAAAAATAGCATTATTCCTACTTTAGGCTCTGCACTCGATGAAACGAAAGTGGCTTACCAACGGGGTCTTTATAGTTATTTAGATTACTTAAGTGTACGCCAAGAGCTACTTTCAGCTCAGCGCGCAATGATTGATTCAGCATCTTCAGCCTTACGTTACGGTACAGAAATAGAACAGTTAATTGCCGAGCCATTACCGGCCAATCAATATCGCTTGACGCCTGCATTAGTTAAAGATTTTTAAGGACATACCATGAAAAAACTCCACTCAGCATTGAAAAATATCGGCCTATTTATATTCATATTAAGCACCTCAGTTAGTGCAACAGTCGCTCAACCCGCTGTTGTTAAGCTTGGTAGTGATCACCATGAAGCTGCACAACATACGGATGAGTATAACGATGGTCATTCAGAGCAACATGAAGATAAACACGGCGCTAATGATGACCACGGCGATAAGCATCATGAGGAAGGCCATATAGAAATATCAACCACTAACGCCCAAGCAGCAGGCATTATTAATGCAACAGCAAATGCTGGTGAAATAAAAAATATGCTAACGGTATACGGTCGTGTGGTTATGAGTTCCGATGCGATTAGCCAAGTAAGTGCTCGCTTCCCTGGCTTGATAACAAAATTAACGGTTAATGTTGGAGACACGGTACAAGCGGGTGAAACGATTGCGCAAGTGGAGTCAAATAATAGTTTTAAACACTATAACATTACCGCGCCAATTTCAGGCATAGTCACGCAACGACATGTAAACCCTGGCGAATCAGTCAACCAACAAGCACTACTCACTTTAGAAAATTATCAGCAGTTATGGGTTGAGTACAAAATATTCCCAAGCCAAACCTCCATTATCAAAAAGGGACAAATGGTGATCATTTCATCGCCATCAGAGCAAAAAAAATCAACGATCACCCATCTTATGAGCAATAAAAACCAAACATTTATGACTGCAAGAGTACCACTAAATAACCGTGATGGTTTATGGTCACCAGGGCAAATACTTAAAGGTAGTGTTGTAACAAGCCAAACCAGTGTCGATCTAGTGGTAGACAATAGAGCCTTCCAAGAAGTTGAAGGTAAACGCGTTGTTTTTGTCACAAATCAAGACGGTTATGAGACACGTGAATTAAAGATTGGACAGTCAGATGGTCAGTTTAGCCAAGTTATTTCGGGGCTAAATATCGGTGAACAATATGCGCTTATCAATAGTTACTTATTAAAAGCAGATTTAGGTAAAGCTGGCGCATCTCACGCCCATTAAGGATAGAACCATGATTGATTCGATTTTACGCTTTTCTATCGCAAGGCGATGGTTAATGATGACCATGATATTAGCGCTTATTGGCATGGGCTATTGGAGCTATCAAAAGCTTGCCATTGATGCTGTTCCCGACATTACCAATGTACAAGTACAAATTAACACTCGCGCGTTAGGTTATTCACCGCTTGAGTCTGAACAGCGCATTACTTTTCCCATTGAAACAGCGCTTACCGGCATTCCGCACTTGTCTTACACACGCTCTATATCGCGATACGGTTTATCACAAGTTACCGCTGTATTTGATGAAGGCACTGACTTATATTTTGCCCGAAATCTGGTTAATGAAAAACTAGCGGTAATTAAAAATAAAATACCCGCCGGATTAGAGCCCGAAATGGGTCCTATTTCGACCGGACTTGGCGAAATTTTTATGTATAGCGTTGAAGCTTTGCCTAACGCCTTAACTGCTGACGGCCAACAATATAGCGCAACCGAACTACGTGAAATTCAAGATTGGATCATAAAACCCCAACTGGCCTTGGTTCCCGGTGTTACCGAAATTAATACCATCGGTGGTTACGACAAGCAGTACCACATCACTCCTATGCCAAGAAAAATGCTTGAATTTTCGATCTCATTTCAAGACATAAATATGGCTTTGCGCTCGAATAATAGTAACCGTGGCGCAGGTTATATTGAACAAAATGGTCAGCAACTTACCGTAAGATCTCCTGGTCAGTTAGCTAGCATTAACGACATTGAACACGTGATCATTAAAGTGATTGATGATATTCCGATAAAAATAATCGATATTGCCCAAGTATCTATTGGTAAATCATTACGCACAGGGGCGGCAACTCGCGACGGTAAAGAGACCGTTCTAGGCAGTGCGATGATGCTTGTTGGTGAAAATTCGCGTGTTGTCGCATTAGCTGTAGCAAAAAAATTAGCGCAAATTCAACGCTCTTTACCTGAAGGCGTCGTTGTTGAGTCAGTATACGATCGAACAACACTAGTTGATAAAGCTATGTATACCGTGCAAAAAAACCTCGTTGAAGGCGCGGTATTAGTCATTGTAGTATTATTTCTGTTATTGGGAAATATACGTGCTGCGTTGATCACAGCAGCGGTAATTCCACTGGCTATGTTAGCAACAATCACCGGCATGGTCCAAGCTGGCGTATCGGCAAACTTGATGAGTTTAGGCGCACTAGATTTTGGTTTAATTGTTGATGGTGCGGTTATCATCGTTGAAAACTCAATTAGACGTTTAAGCAATACACAAAAAACACATGGCGGTGTTCTTAGCCGAAAACAACGTTTAGATGTGGTTTACTCTGCGACTAATGAAGTCATAAGACCAAGTCTGCTTGGTATTTTTATTATTACCATTGTCTATATTCCATTATTTAGCTTAACTGGCGTTGAAGGTAAAATGTTCCACCCAATGGCTGCAACCGTTGTTATGGCGCTTATTGCCGCCCTCATTTTGTCGTTAACACTCGTTCCTGCTGCCGTTGCTCTGTTTATGAATGGTAAAATTAGTGAAAAAGAAAGTTCTGTACTCAGTGCTGCTAAGTCATTATATCGAGCACTATTAATCATGGCGATGAAACTGCGTTGGTTAATTTTAATTGCTTGCACAGCTTTAGTTGCTTGCACAATATGGTTATCAACCACCCTTGGCTCCGAATTTGTACCACAACTTAATGAGGAAGACCTATTACTACAGGCTATTCGTATTCCAGGTACTAGCCTGAGTCAATCAGTTGAAATGCAGCAGGCATTAGAACTAAAAATCCAACAGTTTCCTCAAGTTAAAAACGTATTTTCGCGTATAGGTACGCCCGAGGTGGCTAACGACCCTATGCCACCAAATATTGCAGACACTTATGTCATGTTGCTACCGCGGGCACAATGGCCGAATCCGAGCTTAAGTCATGGTGAATTAGCAGCCAATATTGTTGAGTCATTATCAGGTCAACCCGGTAATAATTTCGAACTCACTCAACCCATTGAAATGCGCTTTAATGAGCTTATTTCTGGTGTTAGGGCTGATTTAGGCATAAAAGTCATTGGAGATGATTTAGAGCAACTTATCAAATCAGCCAATGCAATCAAAGAAGTCATTGAAACTATTGAAGGTGCTAGTGATATCCAAGTAGAACAAGTGACCGGTTTACCCATGTTATCAATACTGCCAAAACGGATAGAACTCGCACGTTACGGGCTTAATGTCTCACAATTACAATATGCGCTTTCGACAGCAATTGGCGGTGAAAATGCAGGCGTAATTTATCAAGGAGATCGACGCTTTAATATCGTAGTTAGGTTGCCTGAAAGCGTAAGACAAGACATTCATCAATTAAGCGAACTACCGATTGCTTTACCAAATGGCGAATATGTACCATTATCAGAAGTTGCTGTCCTTAACTTAGCGCCTGCGCCTAATCAAATAAGTCGAGAAAATGGTAAACGACGTATTGTGGTAACGGTTAATGTTCGTGGCACTGATTTAGGTACCTTTGTTAAAAGTGCCAAAGATAGTATTCTAAACAAGGTCGATATTCCTGCTGGATATTGGCTTGAATATGGCGGTTCATTTGAGCAATTGGATTCAGCAAGTAAGCGCTTAACAATCATTATTCCGGTTACTCTAGCGTTAATTCTTGGCTTGTTAATTATGGCTTTTGGTAACATAAAAGATGCATTAATTATCTCCTCAGGCATACCTTTAGCACTGACCGGCGGGATTATCGCTTTATGGCTTCGAGATATGCCATTATCCATATCTGCAGGCGTTGGTTTTATTGCACTATCGGGAATTGCCGTATTAAATGGCTTAGTAATGCTCGCCTTTATTCGCGATTTATGTCAAGAAAAAGGCCAACTGATTAACGGTATCATAGAAGGAGCAATGATCAGACTTCGCCCCGTACTGATGACCGCATTAGTTGCAGGGCTTGGTTTTGTGCCAATGGCACTTAATATCGGAACAGGTGCAGAAGTACAACGGCCGATTGCAACCGTTGTTATTGGGGGTATTATTTCATCAACCTTATTAACACTGTTTGTGCTGCCAGTTTTATATCGTATCGCACATGAAAGCGCCTTTATAAAACAAATAGCATTACCCCCTCGTTCATAAAGCACCCTTTACTATCAAGAACTAGCGACTAGTAATAGTGCAACTAACAGCACTATTACTGCTAGCAACGAGATGTTTTTAACTGCCTTTCCTTAAGCCAAGAAAAAAGTAATAATCAAAACACTCTAGATTGAAGATAAACTACAGATATATCCATACTTGATGATTCACAATAAATTAACATAATGTATACTGCTAGTAACGAGATAAATACCAAGTTGGTAAACCTCAATAAACATGTTGTCATTAGGTTATAAATTTGCAGATAAAAAATATAAAATTATTACTAACACTTAGTATCATTTTAACCTTGCTACCATACCTTTTAATCAATGAGACTTTCCCTTTTAGCCATGCTTGGCTTGAAAAATGGCCATTGTTATTATTACAATTATTGAGTGTTTTTGTAGTCACCACGAGTTACCTGCGCATTAAAACACGGGCATTAAAGCTATTTTGGCAGTTTATGACCCTAGCATTACTGTCGTCATTAATTTCTAACCTGTTGTTTAATTTTAACATTATCAACCATGATCTTTTAGTACGAGACTTCTTTACCCTTTGCAGCTATTTCTTTATTCTCTTGGCAATAGAAACCAATCCCCATATTAATGAAACAAGAATAAATAAAAATATTAGTAGCCGTGTTGCAGCAATATTTTTTACTTTAATATGTTTTAGCTACTTTGTCTTACTCCCGGTGGAGTTTTCGAGTAATACTGAAGATAAAACTGCCTCATCACAATTATTCCATGTACTGATATCAACGGTTATTTTCATCCGGTTAGCAACAAATAATTATCAGTGCCACAGTAAATTTTGGTGTCGAATATACCGCATGCTAAGTATCGCTGCAGCGGCTATGTTGATCGAAAATAGTGTTGAATACCTGACTAATTGGACTGACATTGCATTACCAACATACCTGTTAACATTATTAGTACTTATTCCGTATTCAGCACTGATTATTGCTGCTAATAATTCACTAACATCTTCACAACCTCCGATGGAGCAACCGCATTCTTCAATGCCCGAACTTTATTTAATATTATTGATAGCTTGCTCAATTTTAATTCACTTAATCGGCATTGAATTAAAGCTACATTATAATATTGAGTCATACTTACAATCAGTATTAATTGCTACTTGGCTTGGTATCGCCTTAACCTTGTTAACCACTATTATTTATCGAAAAAATCGTTCAGGACATAAGAAAAAACAACAAATCAAGTTGCAAAATAGCGCCCAACAAGAGTTAGTTAAGCTTAACCAGTTACTTACTAAGGCCATGCTTAATAGTGAAGATAAAGCCATCGTTAATGTTTCGAGTAATGCCATATTAACTACGACCATCGACGGAACCATACTGTCAGCTAACCCTGCTGCGGTGCAACTTTTTCAGTGCCTTGAACGAGAAATTATCGCGACTCGTGTTAGCGACTTTTTTTCATCCGACGACCAAATGCATTACTTTTTTGATTTTAAAAGTAATGTTTATACCCTACAACGCAAAGACACCGGTATCTCAAAAGAATGCCTTGCTACTCGTAAAGACGGTACCGAGTTTCCTGTGCAAGCAGAGTTACAATGGGCAGAAAGAGAAGAACAGCCACTGGTGGTTATTACCTTTATTAACCTCACAGCCAGAAAGCTTGCCGAGCAGCAAGCTTTAGATTTAAAAGATAAATTTATTGCCAATATTTCTCACGAATTCAGAACACCATTAACCATCATTAATGGTATTTTAGATCGCTATCTAATCAAAGCCCAAACGGAGGAAGAAGGTAAAGAGCTAAAAACCGCAAAACGTAACGGCCTAAGGTTAGTACGCATGGTTGAGCAATTGCTAGAGCTTTCTCGCTTATCTGACAATCCGCAGCTGACGATCACCACCTATCGTCTAAAAACACTGATGTCAATGCCAGCAGATTCATTTACCCGTCTAGCCAGACAAAATAAGCTAAGCTTAACTTGTAACATTCCAGACAATATATGGCTTGATTGCGACGCTCAAGCATTTGAAAAAATTATTTTTAACTTAATAGCGAATGCCATTAAGTACACGCCAGCCGGTGGTAATATTCAAGTTATTGCCCATAGTGACAGTGATAATTTTACTCTTGATATTATTGACACCGGCATAGGTATTGATAGTGCATCGCAAAGTAAAATTTTTGAACGCTTCCAAAGAGCTGATGATGAAAAAAATCAAGGTGTTTTCGGTGTTGGTATCGGGTTATCTTTGGTTAATGAACTTGTTAAAGCTCACCATTGGCAAATTAGCGTTTTTAGTGAATACAATAAAGGCAGTAAGTTTTCGCTAATCATCCCTTCAGCACCAGCCCTAACAGAAGAGAAGTCAACACCAACCTGTATATCTCAAATAGAAGTCGCCTCGTTATTAACTGAGCCGCACAATCCAGTTAAAGACATCAGAAATCATAGCCAAAAGGTTGTGTTAGTGATAGAAGACAACTTGGATATGCAAAGTCATATTAAACAAGTGATCGAGCAACATCATCATAGCTTATTAGCCGGCAGTGGCGAGCTTGGTTTAACACTCGCTCAGGAGTACATTCCTGATGTAATAATCTGCGATATTATGCTAACGGGTATCGATGGCTTCGCGGTTTTAAAACAGCTAAAAAGCCATGAACTCACCTCACATATTCCTGTTATTTTATTAACCGCTCGCTCTGATTTAGATAGCCGCTTGCACGGGTTAAACTTACAAGCCGATGAATACCTAAGTAAACCATTTAATCATCAAGAGCTATTAACACGAATTGCTAACTTGATCAGCAATAGAGAACAAATCCAAAAGCGTTATTTAAGTAACTTGAATAAAGATTTACAGGAAAGTAGAAAAAATAATAGTTTTGATAACGTAGCGGAGCTTGCTCATCTTAGCAGTGATGAGGTAACACTTGATAATAAATTTCTCGAAAAGTTAGAAGCTATTACTGCTGAAGTTTATACCGATACCGATTTAGACATTATTCAATTAGCCGCCAGAATGGCGATGAGTGAACGACAATTACAGCGTAAAATTAAAGCCTTGATAGGAATAACCCCGAATAATTTCATTAAAGAATTCCGCCTTAAGAAAGCCAAAGTACTATTACAAAATGGCTCTCAAGTCGGCAGAATAGCACTTGATGTTGGCTTTTCATCACAAACCTATTTCGGCCGCTGCTTTAAAGAAATGTTTGCCTGCACACCAAAGCAATATCAGCAGCAAGAAAAGCAACCGCCATTATGATAAGCCTGATCTAACAATGATCTGCTCTTTAAAATTAACAAAACTACGTTGCTGCATTAATTGTAAATAATCAAAACTATTAGATTTTGGCCCACATAACCCCAGCCAAGAGAGTTGTTTACTTTCATCGGTAAAGATAAGTGCTTGCTCTATCAACACGCTAATTTGATCCCAAGTTAAGTCTAGAGGATTTTCACGACTAAAAGGAAAGAATGAGTAAGCCATATTCATCGATGTGCTGTCATCAACGACACTTTCCAGTCGCCCTGACAAACGCGCAGCCAGTTCATTGGCATTATTACCCTTTTCATAACCAATAACAGCGAAAGTATCGTTTGACCAACGGATAACCAGATCATCGTTATTTCGACTATAAAGCAACAAATCAGTCAGGTTAATCAGTTGACTGTTGCTGATATCTTGGTAACCCTTCAACTGCACCATTAAAATATAAAGCCGTGGCAGCATATCTCGCTGCACCGGCAACAGATTTTGATGCATTTGATTCATCAATTGGCTAGTTTGCTCGATATAAATATCTAGATAGCGCCGGCTTTTTACACCGGTAACTTTATCAACAATCGCCGCTTTTTCTAATTGTTTATTAGCTTGCGCAAGCTCTAAGTTCTTAGATTTAAACTTCTCGGTTTTTTCATGTACCTGCTGTTCTAGATAAAGCTTTTGCTGTTGTTCAATAACCAATTTACGGTTTAGAAAGCGCGAATAAAGTAATAAAGCCAAGGCCACGATTAAGGTATATAAAATATAAGCCCACCAAGTCTGCCAGGGTGCCGGTTTAACCACGATATTTAGTGAAAGCCCAGGATCACTCCAAATATTGTCGCTATTGCCCGCTTGAATTTGTAATTGATAGTTACCCGCTGGCAAATTCGAATACGACACTCGTCGCGATTTACCTGCATCGAGCCATTCTTGGTCAAAACCTAAAAGGCGATATTTATAACGCGTAGATTCAGGACTTGAGTAATTAAGACCTACATACTCAAATGAAACGAGTTGATCGTTGTGTGCGAGTGTTAACTCTGAAAGTTCAGACAATGTTGCAGCTAAAGAGATTGGTTCATTTAAGTTTAAAATATTAGTTAAGTAAACTTGCGGAGCTTTTTTACTAACATTTATTTTTTCAGGGTTAACACTACTCAAGCCCTTTCCTGCTCCAAAGTATAACGTTTTATCCATACCAACAAAAATAGAAGCATGGGTATATTCAAGATCAACTAATCCATGGGTTAAATCAAAATGTTTGAAACTCTTTTGTTCTGGAGAGAAGCGAGAAATCCCCTTACTGGTACTAAACCATATGTTGTCATATAAATCTTGGACAATGCCATATACAGCCATACTCTTCATGCCATGCCGGCCATTTAATTGTTGGAAGCTATAGTGCTGTTTGTTAATATTATCCTTGGTTAATATATTAATACCGGAAGCTTGCGTACCTACCCACAAATTGTTTTTAGTATCTTCAAACATAACCCAAGCCAAATCACTAGAAATACTACTTTGGTCGTTATCATCATGTTTAATATGAACAAATAAGTTTTCGCTTACATTCAATCGACTTATACCACCACCAAACGTCGCTAACCATATATCACCTTTTTCATCTTCTAACAATTGCAGTATATGGTTGCTACTTGGCCCCTCTTCAGGCTTATCTATATTGAGTTCAAACCTTGTAAATATTCCATTTTTGTCAAGTTTATTTACCCCTCGATGGAATGTCGACACCCATAAATCTCCATTTGTATCTTTTATAATATCTGTGACACTGTTTGCGGATAGTGAAGCGGAATTTTTGGCATCATGTCTATATGCTTTTACACTGTTAGTAGATATATCAACAGCAAAGAGGCCTGAGTTACGTGTCCCTACCCAAAGTGTGTTGCTATCTGCATATAGCGTCATTACTCTATAATTAGAAAAGTATGAATTAAATACAACCGGCGTGATCAGGTTGTTTAGCGTTGATAGTTGATAAATACCACCATTGTATGTACTAAAATAGATGAACTCTTTCGTAAACTGAGCAAAGCTTGTTATATTATTATTTTTTAATTCTGGATTGGTTAACGTATTATATTGAAGAAATGTTGTCGTATTAGGATCCCAGCGGTTTACACCAGCAAAAGTACCAATCCACATCATATTATTGTGATCTTCAAAAAAAGTAATAACAAAGTCATTACTTAAACTATAGGGATTACCAGGTGTGTGTTGATATCGTTCAAAATTGTTTGTGCCTAAATTATAGATTAGTAAGCCTTTATCCGTGCCTATCCAAATGTTTTTTTGACTGTCTTGGTAGATTGTTTCTATAGTATTACTCAATACTGAATTAACATTAGATTTATCGTACTTGAAGTGCTCAAAGTCTTTAGTTTTAGAATCATATCTAAGCAAGCCATTTTCAACGGTACCTATCCAAATATGTCCTGAGTCATCATTAAATAGTGAGTTAATGAACTGTATTTCGGTAGACTTAACGTTACTTTTTTTGCTTTCTAATGACTTTAGAAAAACACCATCGATATCAAAGATAGAAATACCTCCGCCATTCGTTCCTACCCAAATTTGATTGTCTACGGTTTCAATAATTGAATGTACCGTATTATGGGTTAAACTGCTTGGGTTACCTGCCTCATGATTTATATGCTTAATTGACCAACTATCATTATTTTGAGATATTATATTTAAACCATTTTCAGTCCCAACCCATATTTTTCCAGTACTGTCTTCAAAAAGTTCATTAATGGTGTCATTAGTTAATATAGCGCCTTTCTTTTTTGTAGAGAATTGTTTGAAATCTTGGCTACGCTCTCTATAAAGGTTTAATCCACCACCAAAAGTGGCAACCCAAATCTGCTCATTTTTATCAATTATGATTCGACTAACAACATCTGAACTTAATGAATTGGGTAATGAATTATCATGATGAAAATTTAAAGATTTGTGTCCATCAAAACGTGATAGCCCTTCAGCTGAGCCAAACCACATAAAACCATTTTTATCCTGAACAATTGTTCGTACGAATTTATACGACATAGGATTTTCAATGCCAAAGCTTTTAAATAACTTAACTTCTTTAGCTAAAACAGTGATACAACTTATTAATAAACATAGTGTAAATAGAATTTTTTTCACGTTTCTAGTGGTCACTTATTCTGGTTTTCTAAATGCTATCGTTAATTAATAAACTAAATAAACCACCGCATCAAACAATAGTTCGATACGGTGGTTTATTGTTTAATCTATTATTACTGTGGGTCAACCCAATTATTCACATTTATTGTAGCTATAGCATTTTCTTCAAAATTAAACTTCCAGATCAAAGCATCAGTTTCAAAATTAAACTTCCAAATCAAGGCATCAGTTTCAAAATCAAACTTCCAAATCAATGCATTAGTGCTAGCATTGTCTTGATTAGCCATAGTCGAATCATTAAAATCAAATTTCCAAATTAGCGCATCGCCACTAAGTTGTCCCTCTTCTAACTTCCAAACATACTCATCTCCCAGGCCTTCAACGTAAAAGTTGCCCTCGTCGTTAATATTGGCTGGACCATAAAAGTGTTCTTCATCGTTAAGGTCTTTGGCAATATCTAAATTACTATTAGCACAACTATCGGCTTCGCTAGCTAAAGCATAATATGCACTAACCAACCCGGCGCCTTGTTGAAAAACACTATAGCGCTTGGTGCCATCTTCGTTGTTAGCGCTATATGCGCTAGCCATGAGCTTACATTTCACTTGATCTGGTGTTAATGCAGGGTTATCCGTTAATAATAAAGCAACCACACCTGAAACAACCGCTGCCGCTTGCGAGGTACCTGACATTTCAAAGTAACGACCACCGTCATGATATTCAGGATGCTCGGTAGCAATTTGTGAATCAAATGACATTAAACCTGAAATATGCCCGCCAGGTGCTATAACATCTGGTTTAACAAAACCTTCAGGCGTTGGTCCCGCACTACTGAAAGATGCGACTTTATCATCAGAATAATTAAATGCCGTATAATCATCGGTCATCGCCCCAACGGTAATAATATAAGGCACGTTACCTGGCACGCCAATGGTCATAGGATCTGAGCCTTTATTACCAGCTGACGCGACAACAACAATGCCCGCTTGCCATGCTTTCATAACGGCCTTATTTAACGGATCATCCCAATAATTAGAGCGAGCAGGCCCGCCAAATGACATATTTAACACCCGTAAATTAATTTGCTCTTTAACTTGTAACGCCCAACCAATACCTCGAATAACATCAGCATATGTTGCCTTGCCCTCAGCATCAAAAGCTTTTATTCCTACATGAGCAGCATTCGGTGCCACACCATAGATTTGACCATTACTATCAAAATCACTATTCACTGCAATACTCGCCACATGGGTTCCATGTCCACTTTCTTCGATACCGTCATTACTAACCGTATCGTTAATCGCATCATAAGTGCCCCAGGCTTTATCTCTGCCATTTAAGTCGGTTGACATACCTGGCAACTGATCTAAGCCAGTATCAAGAAAGCCGATGGTAACTCCACCACCGTAATTGCCACTGTAGTGTACATACGTTGCATCCACTTGCTCAGTTACCACAGATTTTGGCTGCCATCTACGTTGCCCGTAAGCTAAGCCGCTAAGCTCAACTTTACGATTAGTCGTAAACTTAATTTTTTGTTTGTTTTGTAGTGCTTTAAGCTGCTCTTGGGTTAACTCAACCGCGACAGAATCAATAATAGTTAACTCATGACTAGGCTTAACGCCTAAGGCTTTTAAGTTACTTTTTAATAGCGCATAGTTTTTTGCGCTAATAATATACGACTGAACATCAACTACGGTATTACTTGAGGCTTTAAAACCCATCAGTAAAACCACAAGAAATAATCCACTACAGACTGATAACAGCTTTACTTTATTTACTTTTGAAGTGAACAACATTTTTATCCCCATTTGCTCTTGATATTTCTAAGTTATTTTAAAACATTAGGGTGAGTAACTTCTTATGTTTTACAGCTATTAACAACGACCGAAATCATGTCAACATCACTTTTTAAAGGCCTACGCTTTTAAAGCTACAAGCAAACACTATCACACCACATAACAATTTTTAACTATCTATTTACTTTTATATAAAATCCAAATATCCAACCTTAAAAATTGGATATTTTAATTACCTACTCATTATTTATTAAAATGAAACACTTGATTCAACTGAACAGTTGTTCGTACCTTGGTCACATATCTTGTAAGTAAAAGTACCTGAAGTTTTAAAGCTATCAGTGTAGGCACCGTCATTTACAGTGGTTGTTCTTAGTGAACCATTACGAAAAATATCAACACTATTTGTTACCGCTCCAGACCATGATAAGTCTACTTTATTTTTACCTTTAGAGAAGTAACCGTTAGTCGTTAAACTAATATCACCACCTGTTGGTGGTGTTACACCGCCTCCACAACCGTTTGCTGTTATGTATGCGTCTGCAGCTGCGGCTTTAACAATACCGTAACCAAAGTAATCATCATTACCTGCTGCACCATTATCTTCAGCTGTTGCTTTCAGAGCTTCACGAATTTCTGTCCCCGTACATTCGTTATGATTAGACCATACTAATGCTGCAATACCTGAAACGGCAGGTGTTGCCATTGATGTACCGCTCATAAAGCCATAATCACTAGCACCAATAGCAATAATAGCCGTTGATGCTGCTATTAATGCACTGCGATCTTCAAGCCTTGCACCTACTGCTGGGATCGTTGTTGCGTTAGTATCACCCAATGTGCCGTATAACATTCCAGCTTCATTGTTGATAAGGATTGCACCAATACCACCTGAATTTTCACAGTTTTGCACTTTATCATGGAATGAGATCACGCCGCGGTCGATGAGACAAACATTGCCATTTGCACCATTGTCAGTTGCTTCAGCCGTTCCCATATAATAGGTATTACCACTCGCGTTGCCGGTATTTTCCATTGACGATGAAGCATAAGCCAGACCGTCTGCACTCATAGACGCACTGGTAGCAAGCCCTGCAGGGTAAGTTGACAGCGTGTCAACGCCACCGGCAGTCACTTCAACACAAATAGCGTCATCTGTTGTAGTCGTAGCATTTTTTCCGCGACCAGAGGTTACTGTACAGCTTGGGAACTGAGAAAAGTCGGCAATATTATTATCGGCATCATTAGCACCAATCATCATTACAGAAGCATAACCCGCTGGGTATGAACGTACGTTATTGCCATCGTTACCTGCTGCGGCAACTACCAAACCACCTGCTTCAGTAAATGCTTTAAACGCATTCTCTTCAGTGCTGTTAGCACCACCACCACCTAAACTCATGCTAATAATGTTAGCGCCTGCTGCACTACATTTATCAGCTGCAAAAGCTAAATCAGAAGAATATGCCCAGCCAGCCGCATCAAATACTTTCACTATGTGCATATCAACGCCTGGAGCCATGCCAACCACACCAACATTATTGTTAGCCGCACCAATCGTACCGGCAACATGGGTACCGTGTGGGCCACCGTGTTCATCCCAATTACCACTGCCAGAATCGTTATCACCAGTAATATTGTTCCAAACAAAATCTTGATTTGAGCGATCTAAACCTGAGTCAATCACACAAACTTTCATGCCGGCACTAGCGTTAAAAGTTACTTGATTTGCTTGTGATTGATAAACAGCATAGGGGGTTAACTGCTCAGTCATCGCATTACCTGCATCGTCGTTATACAAAGATGATACGCTACGACGTTGATCTTCTTCAATTAATTGAATGTGTGGGTTGTTCATCAAACCTTTAACTTGCTCTAAAGTTTTACCTTGGAAAGATGCTGCAAAAAAACCGTTTCCGTCTACTTTAATGTCAGCATTTAGTTTTTTAGCTAATGCTTTAACTATACCTTTTTTACTCGGGTCAACTTTAATAATGTATCTGTCTTCTGTTGCTTGCGCAGAAAATGCTGATGTAACTGCGATGGCGATTATAGATGTTGTAAATTTAGATAGTTTCATAGGTGCTCCACAGCTTATATTTTAAGTTTTTATGATTATAGTTATTTAACTTCAGGGCTTACTACCTTGAATATTTCTCGATACTAACAGTTACGTCAAATCCCCCTAGCACAAAAGCGACATTTTTTAATATAAAAACGACAACAACAAATTAACTCCATAAATAACAATTATTTAATTAAATTTAGCATTAACAATCCTGTCGTGATTTTATTAAAAAAAGTCTGTAATTTACTATTCAGTAATCATTAAAAACGACAAGCTTAATAACGATGACAAATCATCCAACGATAAAAATAATACGTCCGATGTTGCACTACTTTGCTTCATTCAGCGTAAAACAAATTGGAGTTCTACTCAGATGAGAAACAAGAAAATACTAGGCTTAAGTGCACTAACACTTTCAATAATGGCAGCTAGCAATGTCAGTAATGCACAAACGTTTGAAGCAGCTGAAATTATTCAGCCAATTCTTATTAGTGCTAATGAAAAATCAACAGCAGTTAATGCCGACTTTAGCCTGTGGCGTGACGAACAGCGATTCAAGAGTCATGACTTTACTGACCGTATCATTGTTAAGTATAAAGCCGGTTTTGAAGCACAATCTTTAAATGGTTTCACTTCAGAAAAAGCCCTACCAAATGGCTTAGCTAAAAAGGCAGGACATAGTCTAAAGCATTTGAAAAAATTGAAAAATGGCCGTCATGTTATCTCTCTAGGTAAGCAAAAAAACATCAATGAAGTCAAAGCAATGGTTATGGAGCTTAATAGCCACGCTGATGTAGAGTTTGCAGAGCCAGATTACAAACGTTATTTAATGGCTCAAAATCAACCTTGGGGTATTGCAGAGACTCAGTCTGATCTTGTTTCAGATAATGATGCCGCCAATATGACGGTATGTATTATAGATTCAGGCTATGAGCGCTCCAATCCTGATTTAAATGCCAATAATGCCTCAGGTACAAACAATTCAGGTACAGGTAACTGGTACCAAAATGGCGGCTCTCACGGTACTCACGTTGCTGGTACTATCGCTGGCGTCAATAACTCTGAAGGTGTTGTTGGTATTTTACCAAACACTAACGTTAATTTACATATTGTTAAAGTGTTCAATGAAGCTGGTTGGGGTTACGTCGGCGACTTGGTTGATGCAGTCGATACTTGTGTAAATAATGGTGCTAAAGTGATCAATATGAGCTTAGGTGGTGCTGGTTCAAGTACTGCTGAGCGTAACTCATTACAAGCAGCTGCTGATGCTGGTGTTTTATTAATTGCTGCATCGGGTAATGATGGCGATGCCACATTATCTTACCCTGCCTCTTACGATGCAGTGATGGCAGTTGGCGCTTTAGACCAAGGTCGTCAACACGCAGAGTTTTCTCAGTATACTCCTCAAGTTGAAATTTCAGCGCCTGGTGAAGCAATTTTATCTACCGTTGCTGGCGATGGCCGTCTAGGTTACATCACGCTAGGTTCTACCTCTTATGGTAATGATGAAGTTGTGCCACAAACGCATTACATTCAAAGTGGCACAAGCTTTACAGTAAGTAATATCAATAGCTCAGCCAACGGTGTTTTGTCAGCATGTACTCTCTCTGGTAGTAGCTATAGCTGTTCAAATGTTGCTGGAAATATTTGTTTAGCCGAGCGTAATGATAACCAAAAAGGTAGCAACTACCCAGAAATAAACCCAGCTAAAGCATGTGCTGACGCAGGTGCATCTGGCGTAATTGTTTACAGTAATAGTACTCGCCCTGGCCTACAAAACCCTTTTCTAGTCGATGCTAATTCAGACGTAACAGTTCCTACTGTTTCTGTAAACCGCACTTTAGGTTTACAACTAATGGGACAATTAGGTTTAAATGCCAATTTAAATGTTGTCGGTAATCAAGATTATGCCTATTACAACGGTACATCGATGGCAACGCCTCACGTTACTGGTGTTGCCGCTATTGTTTGGAGTAATAATCCAGAATGTAGCGCAACAGAAGTACGTAACGCATTAAAATCTACAGCAATTGATTTAGATATTGCTGGACGTGATGACAAAACCGGTTATGGTTTAGTTCAAGCAAAATCAGCTTCTGACGCATTAGCGGCAAGCTGTGGTACGACAACAACACCTCCAACCGGTGGTAGCAACATTTTAGATAACGGCGTTGCTAAAACTAACTTATCTGGCGCTGCCGCTGAAGAACTAAGCTTTACAATGGAAGTGCCAGCTGGGGCAACAGACCTTAACTTTACCATGGCTGGTGGTACCGGTGATGCAGATCTTTACGTTAAGTTTGGCTCTGCACCAACAACGTCTAGCTATGATTGTCGCCCATACAAAGGCGGTAATGCCGAGTCTTGTCCAATTACCACAGCGCAAGCAGGAACCTACCATGTGAAAGTTATTGGTTACTCTGCCTTTACTGGTGTTAATTTAACCGGTAGCTTCACCGAAGGCTCTACTGGTGGTGGCGTTACAGGTGGAAGTGCTTCTATAACTGATATCTCCGTAGGTCTTCGTGCATGGACTTATTACACAATTGACGTACCAGCAGGTATGGCTACGCTTGATTTTAATATGAGTGGCGGTTCAGGTGATGCAGACATGTACATTCGTCGTGGTGCACAGCCTACTACGTCTACATATGATTGTCGTCCATACAAAACTGGTAACACAGAGTCATGTCCATTTACTAACCCTGTAGCTGATACATGGCACATTGGTATTTATGGCTACTCTGCTGCAAGTGGCGTAAGTTTAGACGTAACATACAACCCATAATAGCTTTAGAATAACTCCCAGCTAGTGTTGTAATTAGGGAAGGTACGCAAGTACTTTCCCTTTTTTTATCGGCACGGGTTATATAGCTCTATAAATAATCAACATCAAACTATATCCGATAAATAATTGCCTAACGCTAAGATACATTGTCCAATCAATACTTCGAATGCTATAGTGCCGAAAATCATTTTTAGGTGCTTTCGATTTACGTGCTTTTAAGTAAATCATAAGAGAATAGGGAAATTGGTAAAAATCCAATACGTGCCCAACGCTGTAATGACATATCAGTTTGTAAATACTCATTGCCATCAGAATGCACTCTTTGAATGTATATCGAATGACACAAGTACTAAAACCACTGGCGATAACGCTGGGAAGGTATCAAACATTAATTTATCGCAAATAAATTTTATGTCTTAGTCAGAAGACCTGCCTAATAAACAATATTCACTAAGCGAAAGGCCGATCGCTGTTAGAATAAAAGAAGGGGAATATTTTGGATTTATTCGAAAAAAATTTAGAGCAATCTCAAACACAGCATCATTTTAGTGAACAGGAACAATATGGCTTGTATAAGTCTATTTTTAATCGTAGAGATGTTAGGGGGCAATTTCTAGCTACTAAGATCCCATATGAAGTGCTAAGCAGGATACTATATGCTGCTCATCATGCGCCATCTGTTGGCTTTATGCAGCCATGGAACTTTATTGTCATTCAATCACCAGAGATCAAAAGTAAAATTCACCAAAGCTTTACCCTTGCCCACCAAGAAGCACAAGCAATGTTTGAAAAAGACAAACAAGACAAATATAAAAACTTAAAGCTTGAGGGCATTATTGAGTCGCCTATCAATATCTGTATTACTTGTGATCGCAACCGCACAGGAAAAACAGTCATTGGCAGAACTCATATGAAAGAAATGGACTTATATAGTTCAGTATGTGCTGTACAGAATTTTTGGCTTGCGGCTCGTGCAGAAGGCTTAGGCGTTGGATGGGTTTCAATTCTTCATCAGGATATGTTAAAAGAAACACTCGCTTTACCTGACTCTGTAGTGCCAATCGCTTATTTATGTCTTGGTTATGTCAGTCATTTTCATGAAAAGCCAGAACTGGAGTCTGCCAACTGGTTACCAAGAAAACCTATAGACGAACTAGTTAATTTTAATGGCTGGGGGCAACATGCCAGTAACGAAACCGAACAGGCATTAATTAAAGCATTGCGGTCACATAAGACGTTCCCACAATCATTTAGTACGTAAAATGAGATGGCCTCATTCTAGCTGAATAAAGTTATGAAAAAATAAATTCAATATAATGATACGAAGCGTTTATAAACAAACGCTTCTATTTCTGCCATTATTCTTAGCCTGATATAAAGCCGTATCAGCTTGTTCGAACAAAGCAGCCCAATTGAGTTCATCTTGTCGCTGAGCAATCCCAATCGACACTGAAATTTTAGGTAAATAGGCTTGAGAGTCTCTTTGCATCAATTTTAATTGCGATATTGCCAACCTTATTTTTTCTGCCACTTCGTGTGCTTGTGTCATAGTTTTATTGACCATAACAACCACAAATTCTTCACCACCAAAGCGTACAGCAATATCTTGATCTGAAATAGTCGCTTTAATTACTTTAGCGATACGCTGAATAACCTTATCACCAATAAAATGGCCAAATTGATCATTAACATTCTTAAAATGATCAATATCAATGGCTAATGAAGAATGAACTTGCTCAATATCTATTTCTTGCAGCTTAATATCACAACCTCGGCGATTATATAACCCGGTTAAGGAGTCTACTATTGCTTCATGACGTGCGGCTTCAAGTTTAGACTTGAGAAAATTAACTTCACCGCAAGCTCGAGTTAACTCTAAAGATAAGTCACCGTGCTGTTGTTGAGATGTTGTTATACTGCTCATTAAAAAAGCGACAATACTTTGCATCGACTTATGGTATTCATGTTTTGATAGTGCTTGCTCAGCTTTTTTTAGATTTGATGCCACCGTTTTATCACTATCAACTTGCAGGTTTATTTTTTCTAAGGTAGAAGTTAAGGCTTTTTCAATAGGATCAAGTATTTGCTTGTCAATAGTATGAGAATTAGAAATATATTTTTCAAATAAGCCTTCGATAAAGATTAAATCGATTTCTTGATATGTTTGAACATGGCGGTCTAACTCTACACTTAATTTTTCATTACGCTTACTGACATGCAGATAGATAACCGAATAATTTACCGGGCTAGGCGGAATTTGATAATGCGATAAAAATTCATTGGTTGATTCACTGAACTTTAATGCCTCATCAAAATTATCTTTAATAAGCACAAATACTCCTTAAAAGTCTCTTTATTTAGGTAGTGTTTATAGTTAGATAAATAAAAGTGTAGAAATTTATTTACTAGTAACTGTAAGACTATAGAAACAAGTTACGTTCAACAAGCATTAAACAATTAATTTTCACTGTTTAATGCTTTTAATCAAATAGTTGGCTCATTTTATATTTTCTTTTTATAGCCGAGATAATTAGCGAATATTTTTGACTAATTATCGGTGATACAGCACACTGCTGCTAGCTTTAAATATTAACTTTTTGAGAATAACAACAATGAAAAAATTTGCTTCACTATGCTTTGCATTAGCATCAACAGCAACAATAGCTGATGAAGGGATGTGGCAACCACATCAATTACCCACTATCGCAGAAAAACTGATTGATGCGGGGCTAAAACTTGACCCTAAATCATTAACCGACCTAACCGATTTTCCTATGGGCGCTATCGTTAGTTTAGGCGGCTGTACTGCCTCTTTCGTTTCAGATAAAGGGCTTGTAGCAACTAACCACCATTGTGTATATGGCTCAGTACAATATAACTCTACTGAAGAAAATAACTTACTTAAAAATGGTTTCTTAGCTAAATCATTTAAAGAAGAGCTACCTGCAACGCCAGGAAGTAGGATCTATGTCACAGAAGAAATAACCCCTGTAACTGATATTATTCAAGCAGCATTAAGCTCAGATATGACAGGCTCACAACGTTTTAACAGTATCGACCTTAGCTCTAAATCACTCGTTGCTGAATGCGAAAGTGACAGTAAATATCGCTGTAGTGTGGTTAACTTTCATGGCGGTTTAGAGTATTACCTATTTAAACAATTAACTATTCGCGATGTACGCTTAGTACATGCTCCTGCCAGCAGCATTGGTAAATACGGCGGAGATATCGACAATTGGATGTGGCCAAGACATACCGGTGATTATGGTTTTTATCGAGCTTATGTTGGTAAAGACGGACAACCAGCCGATTACAATGTTGAAAACGTGCCATATGAGCCAAAACATCACTTAAAAGTGAATAAAAGTAGCGTTGATGAAAATGATTACATCATGGTGTTAGGCTACCCAGGCAGAACAAATCGTTATCGAACAGCATTAGAAGTAGAAAATCAATTTACTTGGACTTACCCACAAGCTAAAGCGTACCGTGAAGAAATAATCGACATTATTCACGAAAACTCAGCTCCTGGTAGCGATTCAAGAATTAAATATGAAAGTACATTAGCTGGGCTTGCGAACTACGCAAAAAATTATGGCAGCATGGTCGAGAGCTACAATAAAGGGACAACTTTAGCGCGCAAGCAATCACTAGAGTCTGAACTTAATCAATGGATAAATGCTTCAGCAAAACGTCAAGCTAAATACGGTGGTACATTAAAAGGTTTAAACAACTTAATTGAACAAGATCAGCAAAGCCAAGCAAGAGATCTAATCTTAGGCTATATGAATTATAGTAAAATGCTAAGCACAGCTACACGTTTACATCGCTTATCACTTGAGAATAAAAAACCTAATGTCGAACGTAAACGTGGCTATCAAGAGCGAGATATTGCTGGTTTTGAGCAAAGCATGAAAGCCGTTAATCGACGTTACGATGCTCAAATGGACCAAAAAATTCTCTTGGCTATGTTTAAGCACTATATTGAATTGCCGAAATCACAACGTTTAGCATCACTTGATAAATTCTTTAATATTGAGCAAAACACTAATGAACAGCAATTCCAAGCTAAACTAGCAAAAATGTATCAAGCAACAAAGTTAAGTGATCAAGAAACTCGCTTAGCGTGGATGAATAAAGCGCCGGTAGATTTTACAAAGAGCAGTGATCCTTTCATTCAGTTAGCGGTAGAGACTTACACAGAACGTAAAAAAATTGAAGAAACTAACGAAGAGCTTTCTGGTAATATTCAGTCATATAGACCTAAATATATGGAAGCATTAATTGCGTATTTCAACGCGAAAGATCTACCTGTTTATGCTGATGCTAATAGCACCTTACGTGTCACATACGGCAATGTAAAAGGCTATTCGCCTCAAGATGGCCTAGTGGCAACACCTTTTACAACACTCGAAGGTATTGTTAGAAAAAACACTGGCATTACCCCATTTGATGCACCTAAGAAACAACTTGCTCTGATCAAAGAGAAGCAGTACGGTGAATACGCTAAAAAAGGACTCGGCTCTGTACCGGTTAACTTTTTAGGTACACTAGATATTACTGGTGGTAACTCTGGCTCTCCAACGTTGAACGATAAAGCTGAGTTTGTTGGTTTAGTATTTGATGGTGTTTATGAAAGTATTATTGGTGATTGGGATTATGACACAAAACTGAATCGTTCAATCCATGTTGATATTAAATACATGCTTTGGGTGATGGAGCATGTTGATGGTGCAACAAATCTAATCGAAGAAATGGATATCGTAGAATAAAGCAAATAGGTAGAATCTATTAAGTAAAAATATTAACTAAAAAATCCAGCTATCGCTGGATTTTCTATTATTAAAGAGCAAAGCACAGATATACTTAAGTGTAAGACTGCTAATAAAATAAGTCGTACAGTTTATCAACACTTAAACTTTAAATTGGTTTACCACTGCAGCTAAACGATTTTCCAGAGCCATTAACTCTGCAGAGGTTCTCTCTAGCTCTAAGGCCTTTATTGAAGAGTCTTCAGCAATATCAGCAACTTGCTGTACATTTTTACTTATTTCATCGGTTACAACAGTTTGCTCTTCAGCTGCAGTTGCGATTTGAGTATTCATATTAGTAATTGTGCTCACTGCCTCCGTTATTGTTTTCAAAGAGTCACTGGCTTTTTGAGCTTGTATCACTGTATTCTCACCTTGTTTACTACTATTATTCATCACACCTACCGCTTCTTTTACACGCCCTAGAAGCAATTCAATCATATGATTAATTTCTTCCGTACTTCGTTGTGTACGATTTGCAAGTGTCCTTACTTCATCAGCAACAACCGAGAAGCCTCGACCTAACTCACCTGCGCGCGCGGCTTCAATAGCAGCATTTAATGCTAACAGGTTTGTTTGATCCGCTATGCCCTTAATAACATTAATCACATCACCGATTTGTTCAGCGTCATCACTCAATTGGTTAATAACGTCTGTTGCACGGTTTACGTCTTCAGATAACTGAGATATCGAAACAATAGTATCTTCAACAATAATTTGCCCTGAAGCGGTTTCGCTATCCGCTTGCTGTGCTGCTTCAGCGGCTCTTGAAGCGTTTCCTGCTACATCTTCAGCGGTTGCAGCCATTTCATGTACTGCAGTTGCGGCATGCATAGTTTCATCTTTTTGCTTAGCTACATTTTCATTAGTACTGGTTACAACAACGTTCATTTGTTGAGTTGAATGACTTAAGTCGCCTACACTACTTTTTATTGCTAAAACTAAGTTCTGAATTTTTTCAACAAAGTGATTAAAGCTAATTGAAACCTGACCCACTTCATCATCCGCATATACTTTTAATCGTTTAGTTAAATCCCCCTCACCATGACTAATATTGTTAAGCGCTAAAACGGTATCTTGTATAGGCTTTGTTATTCGGCCAGTGACAAATAAACTGATAAATGCAACCAGTACAATTAAAACCAACCCAACAGCGGCTATTAACATCATTGCACGATCTATTTTTTTATCAATCTCCATACGTGCAACAGTAACTGCATCATCGATATCGTCGATATAAAAGCCAGTTCCAACCATCCACTTATATTGTTCAATTGCTCTTGCAAAACCTAATTTGGGTGCATTGGCATTTTTTGATGGTTTATTCCAACTATACTCAAGAAATCCTCCACCATTTTTTGCACTACTGATCAGATCTTTAATTACATTTACACCATTGGAATCTTTTAGGTCATACATGTTTGTACCTTCCAATTCTGGCTTTGGCCCCATGACAATATTTATTCCCTCATAGTCATAAACAAACATATAGCCATCTTTTGATTCACCAAACAAAATACTTCTTAGTTGACCTGCCACCTGACTCTTAATCACAGCATTATCATAACTTCCACTAGTAACAACGTCTTTTACTGAAGTAAGTGCAATATCTACATAATTTTTAAGAATGACACGTTTCTCTTTCATCATTGAGCTTCGAATGTCTCTCACTTGTTCATCACCAAGTTCACTTAATTCAAAATGAACTAAAAACATGATAGTTGAGATAGCAAAAACTAAAGGTAAAATGGTAAGTAGTAAAATTCTGTTTTTAATGGTCATTGTTTATCCAGTGTGAAAATAATGTCATAGTAAAAGTATTACAGGTTATAA